>Ga0164308_10000186_pt1 | contig 33304 bp, 31 predicted proteins | sample Whisoiple_246_MG_FD_109983 | JGI IMG/M metagenome (GOLD analysis project Ga0164308, IMG submission 109983) | Soil microbial communities amended with fresh organic matter from upstate New York, USA - Whitman soil sample_246_MG | ecosystem: Environmental > Terrestrial > Soil > Unclassified >... | reverse complement strand
AGCGGCAGCAGCAGCTTTCTTCGATGCTTCTGTTTGTGGCTTTACATTAGGCTCAAAGGAGATTGTTGGAACTGCAATTGCAATTCTAGTTCCATTCAATGCTGGAGTCCTATTCTTAATATCCTCACGGACCTTCTTGCCATGTGCAACCAGTTGCTCTGGAGTTATGCCAGCTTGTGCAGCAGCAGCATAGATCTGTGGAGCAGACTTAGCCGGGGCTTTCTTTGGATCTTTTGAAACAATATAAGCAGCCTTATCAAGATCAGATTCAAAATCAAGTTCTGACAAATTACTACCAAAGCCGTATCTTGGCGAAAGTATTCCTGGAACTCCGGCAAGGGTAAATGCAGGAGTCTCGGCAGCATTAACTTTCTGCGCCTCTGCCGCTCTTGCTTGCCTACGCTTATCAATTTCAGCAAGCTGATCCTTGGCTGCTTGAAGCTGTTCACTAGAAGCAAGATCAACTGCATTTGGATCTGCGTTAGCAGCAGCTTCTTTCTGTGCAATCTCAGCCTTCAGCCTTTCTGCTTCTGCATCTTCAGCAGTTGTATCAGGAGGTTGAGGTGTTTGCGCTGGTTTTGTTGGATTGATTGTAGGAGCGGCAGCAGGTGGCGCAGGTGGTTGCAGACTTTCCTGCAAATACTTATCCGACAACTGACGAGCTTCTTTATACCTACCTTCCGAGAGCAAGCTGAATACTTGAGAAGAATGATTAGGATCTAGTTGCGCTACTGTCCTTTGAGTTTCGGCTACATCACGTTCTGCCTTGGAAGAATACTTAGGAGTTACTTCGGAAGTGGTGCCATCAGGATTGGTTACAGTTTGTTTTGCACCTTCCTTGTTTCCAATCAGGTTTGGAATATCTGAGACAGAAGAAAGCCCACCACCAATGATTGCACCAATAGCAAAAGAGTTCAGGCTTTCCTTATCAGAAGGAAGGTAAGACCTATCACCACTAAGAAGATACGGTCCATAAGCAGCAGCGTAATCACCTACTGCTTCAGACAATCCTTCAGTGATTGCAGACTGCGCCCAGTTGACCATCTTGCCTCTGAGTGCAACGTCCGCAGTAATCTCTGCGAACATTGCCTTCTTGGCGGCATCACTTCCTGTGGCGAATACTTTATTCACCCTGGCAGGCATCAACTTAGATGCAATGATATGATCGGACAAGGCATCAATCACAGCAGCAGGCATGGCAGATACGCCCATCTCATGAGCCTGATCTGCATTGAGTCCTTTAGCAATGGCATTCTTATAGCCATCGTTGTAGCGCATGATGCCATTAGACGCCAGTGAAGAGCCAATGCCAATGGCTTCAGCGGTTGCAGCAGTAGCACCAAGGCCACCGGCAAGAGCAGCAGAACCAGCAATGATTAGGACAGAAGAGCCTGCACTACCAAGCCCTTGTGCAAGTTGAGCAGTGAAGTCTTCATCATACTTTGTATTCTCATGGAAGAAATCCTGGATGCCTTCAGCAGCAGAGTCAGCACCAATACCAGATGCAAGACCAGCGGCGAATCCTTCTACTAGTCTTTTTCCCTTATCTGCGATGTAACCAGTTTGTTGGCCGTTGACTTGGCGCTCAAGTTGGCGGACAGATTGATTGATAAAGTATTCCGCATCTTCCTTTTGAGTGGGAACGCTTGCGGCGATTTCAGGAATCTTTAGTTTATACTCTTCAATCTTCTGAAGCTGATCTTCCTTCTTTAGATCATTGAACTTTGGGTCTTGGCTAGGAAGATTAATATTAATTATTGGAAGGGCGCGTCCTTGGCCGGTATTGCGTAAGTAAGATACATTGGTTCCTTGCGTAATACTATCAATGGTTTCTGCGCTAGCATCTGGATTCTCTTGAAGATACCAATTGCGCGCCCCAGCGATAGACTCCTGCTGTTGCTGAGGATTCATCGCCGCGAAATCCTTAGACCCAATAAAGTTATTGAGATTGTTGGTATATTCTTGAATGTCCATAAATTTGATGTGTCAATTAAAATTAATATTAATTAAATAACTATTAATAAATTGTAGATTTATTCTCTTTCGTTGTCATTCCAGATGTAAGTGAAGCTGCGTTCAAAGCGGAATACAATTCTTGAATCGCTGCCTCTCTTGCTACCGGGCTTTTGATTTTATTAACAGCAGCTAGAATATCTTCAGAGTTCTCAATATGCCCCTTTCCAAACACTGCGAATTTCTTATCGCCATAATCATTAGCCTGAAACAATCCAGCTTCTGATGCGCTCTTTGTGATATTAACATCGGCATTATTTAGATAGTAATCAAGAGAAGGGCTAATTGGTATTTGAACATTGGTGTCAATAGTTTGAAAGAGCTTATCCATTTTATCTTTGGTGACAATCTCACCAATTGATTTTCCCTTTCCCTTCATCTCATCAATCCTATCATAAATTCTTGTTGCCATGTCTTCACGCGCTGCCACTGTTGGAGCCTTGCCTGTTGCGTTTTGTTCAAACCAACCAAAGTCAAGGTTGGCTAATTCAGTATCATTGACATGAACAGCTTGAATATCATTTCCCTTAGCATCTTTTGCAGTTCTTGTTACAGCAAGAACGGTCTTATCAATGCCAGCCTTCTGTTGTTGCTGACGCCTATTTATGTCAGGATTAACAGCAGACTTATATCCAAGCGTTTCATCTGGAGCTTTATATCCAGATATGTCAGTAGTCTTTTGTTCTGGGCTTGCTGCTCCAACAGGTGGAACAACATCTGTATGAATTCCATACTTACCCATAGAAGAGTCCTTGAAGATCTTCATATTCTGATCCATTGCAGAACGAATCTGATTAGAATAGTCAGATATATTTTTATCGTATTGTGTTAAAGCTTCTGGATCTGCATTATTAGCTTGAGCTTGTGCGCGACCATATAGTGAACGATCAAGATCTTTCTGCCACCTTTCTATGTTTGCATAATTCTGTTGAACAGTATTGCGACCAATCCAAAGTTGGCCAATCTCTGATTGATCATATAGCTTATCTATTGCGCCACTGCTCATAATGGAATTCAAACCCTTATCGTCAGCATTATAGAAATTATTAGCCATTGAGTTACGGCTACCCTGAACTAAAGGATGGCGCTTGCCATACTCTGCTGCCAACTTAGGAGAAATCTGTTCAAGCAAATAACTGGTCTGTGGATTATACTCAACTTGATTTACAGATGTTGGTTGGACTGTTGCATACTTGGATCTAATTGCTTTCAATCCTTCTTCAAACTTAGGCGAATCAAACTTGCCTCCTTTGGAAACATAGTCGCTAACCCTAGCCTTATATCCAAGATACTCCTGTGCCATCTCTGGGCTTTCAGTTTGCAGAAGAGCATATCCAATCTGATCGTCATAGATAGAAGTCAGTGAATCGAAGTGCTGCTTACCCTCTTGTTCTTGTTGGCGTTGAAGTGATAACTTCTGTGATTCAAGTTGCAGATTAGCAGTCTGAAGTTTGATAGGCATCAACTGTTTCTCAACCTCAAGGCGTTGAGCCTGCATGTAGTTATTCGCTCGCATGTTGATGATCTGCTCATCATTCATGCGTTGAGTCTCGGCGAACTGTGCAGCTTTAGCCATTGCATCAACTTGGAATCGTCCTGCCTGTGCTTCGACGTTCAGGCGTTGAGACATGCTGTGGTCAATCTGCTCATACACTTGAGCGGATACTGCGGCTGCACTGTTGAGAAGATTAAGATATGTTTCGGCCATTGGTTTGGAAAGTTAATGTTAATTATTTGCCTAGAATCGAGGACACCAAGTTATTAAATTTAATAACTGGGTTATTATTTGGTCCATAGTTATTATAAGCTTCCATGAATTGATTTGCCATAGGCACTCTAAGGACTCCGTTCTCATCAATATTACCATGATTTTGTTCAGCCCATTGATTCATCGCCTTTACGCTTTCAAATCGTGGATAGTTTTCTATTCCGTTCTTCTTGGCAATTGCAAATGCTTCATCTTTGGAATAGCGTTTTCCTTCTACCATAGTAGGAAATGCGATTGTGTAATCATACTTTCCATCCTTAGTCATTATATCCTCACCACTTAGAATCACATTTGATACGCTACCATCTTCATTCTGAACAAATGGATGCTTAGTTGGAAACACTGGCTTTGGGTCCGGCTCCTTAATATAAGAAGGAGATGGAATATTGTATCCAGAAACTGCTGCCCAGCTCATAAAAGTTAATGTTAATTATTAATAACCGGAAATGCTGGCACCAATTTGACTCAAGATGGAAAATCCGCTTTGTGGTTGGTAGTATCCGGGAATGCTTGGCGACTGTCGATAGCCGGGACTATTCTGCGGCTGATAATACTGAGGCTCAGTGGTTTCAAAAGCTCTAGTGTTATAATTAGGAATGGAATATTGCCAATCATTCAAAGGCGGCAATACTCCTGGTCCAGTATCAGAAACTCCTGATGGAAGATCAAGCACTACTGGGAAATCACCAGCAACAGCTCCATTCATAGGATTGGCGGCAGCTCCAGTTGGAACCTGAATAGGAAGATTGTTGTAATTACTATACCCAGAAGCGTAAGGAAACCGTTGTCCGGTTGCTGGGTTTATAGCGCGGTTATTACCATAAGCCATCTGTGCAATCTCTAGTTGATTAGCATTAGATTGCTGAATGGTTTGTCTGTTCTGGTAATTGTTGTAAGCACTAATCACGCTAGAGCCAATCTGTTGACCAGCATTACCATAAGCAGTTTGTGCAACGCCTTGTGTGGCAGCTTGACCCAGATTATACTGGTTCATACCACTGACCTTATCACGATCAAGTTTGTATCCAACTTCAAACTTCTGGTCCATGATTCCAAACTCATTACCAAGAAGTTTGTAAGTCTCATTGCTAAGGTAGTCACTGATTCCCATTGTAGTTTGAATGCCTTGACCACGAAGATTCATTTGATCTTGTGCAGCAAGGCCAGCGAATGTTCCGATTGGCGCTCCAGAACCAGCTGTTGCTATTAACGAGTCCGAAAGCGACTGGCGAAGCTGTGCCTCAAATCCAGAGAAGTCTCCTGCTGCAAGAGCAGAGTAGTCCGACTGTGCCTTGCGTAGATTCTTCAATGTATTCGTATCACCAAATGCACCAGTGCTTTGCATACGATCAAAGATGTTACCAAGATTAGAAAGCTTGTTCATCTTATCCGCAGATAAAGAGTTCAAAGCTTTCTGCTGGCGATCATATAAAGCCTGTTCTCTTTCTGCATTGGAAGCATTGGCATCGCCAATAGCCTTGGCGCTATTTGCTGCACCACTGGCTGATACGGCAGAACCAACTGCTGTCACTGCTACTCCTGCAACTGCGATCCAGCTCATGATATTTTATTGTTTGGATTATTTAAAATGAATTGTTCATACGCTTCATAACTTGGAGCGATGATTTCTTCCTCAAGATCTTTAAGGTCTTGAGTGTTTGTAGGGTTAAGGTGAACTGTAACCCAGACAAGATCTGTCACTGCATACAGCGCACGCTTAGTGCCGGCCTTTGAAATTAGTGAAAGAGGACCAGAGAGAGTCATGCTTTCAAATTCAGTGATAACATTCACTGTCCCGGACATAAGGAAATTTGGATGATCGTGCTTATGAATCTTTCCAATTACGAAATATCCGGCAGGAATAAAAATCTCACGAACATAAAGACCATCTGAGAATGAATGCTTCAGCGGACAGGTGTTGCTATCTCCAATGATCGCACCTTCTTGAGCGCGTAGGAAATTTTCCATTCCCATAATTTCATCTCGTGTAGCACCACGATTAGTTCCTACAATACGAACATCTGCAACTTGTCCTGACACGATGGCATTCATTAATATTAATTTTTAACTGTTGTAGCGGAGAGCATCAGGAAGATCAGAGTAGCTCATAGCATCTACTTGGATTGGGAACTCTTCTGGAGATTCTTCTTCTCTCTTTTCTTTCTCAAGAATGGAGATTCCTTGAAGGATGTAGTTCGCGCCGACCTCTTGTTGTTCCTTATAGTATATATTATGAATACCTTTTGCAAGCGAAATCAGAGCCTCGTCATTTGAAATCATAATCTGATCGCTCGGATTAATGATCTCTTCTTGCTGTCCAATCTTGAACAAACCGTGTAGAGATTCTCTACCACACAATTCATTAGGGACGAGGTATTTCCTATACTTGGAGAACCGTTGATTAGGCTCAAGCCGGGCAGCCCTCCTGCCATTATTGAAAGCATCAATCACAATAATCTCGACAGGAGATTTAGTGATGCTCTTAGTAATTGAAGAGATTTCCTTAAAGCGGATGTTACTAATATAACTAAAATCATTGCTAATCTTTAGTTTGATTCCATTGATTACGTCTACTGACTCTTCTTTAACTTCACATCCGCAAGACTTTCCATACTTGCTATCCTCGTAGGTGTAGATTCTTTCTCCATCTAGGTATGTTCCGTTAATATTAACGAACTCGTTCTCTCCCACCAAGCCCAAAGCTCTAACTCCTACGTGAACACCCATAGAGTAATCAATGCCATCAGTATCAGCAATGGCAACAGATCCAATATCGTATGCATCTTGGCTCCAATTGCAACCATCGCGATTACGAATATCACCATAGCCGTTACGGTGAAACATGAAGTGCTTATCGCGGATAGACATCCCTTGATTAAGTCCATTGAGGGCAAGCAGGATTGGGTGGCTCGGTGGCGCAATAAAATATTTCTGACCCGTGCAGTCAGTCTTAATGCTGACAAAGAATTCGGCAGTCATCCCCAGCCACTTACCCTCCTGCCACGCTTTGTTCACACCCATCCGAAGAATCTCAAAGATCGAATCACGATCGTTCGGATACTGCTTGTCGATGAACTTGGCAACCAATCGCCCGGCATATTCAGCGTTCATAATTAATATTAATTAGTTGCTTTCAGACTTCCATAATAACCCATGCAGCATTAGAATCTGCATCCGGTGCTGTAAGATTATACCTGTCCAACTCAGTCTCGGAAAGCTTCCTGAGATAAGTTGGAAGATTATCTATCTTTACATGAAGGAATGGGACATTCGGTGGATACTGATAAATCAAGTGATATGTTCCTCCAGATGGAACACCAATTGCAATAGGGCTGTCAGTCTTGATCCAGATCTTGGTTGATCCTGAAGGTGGCTGAACATCCGTATAAACAATCTCAGAAAATTGTTCAAGCTGGTTAGGATCTACCGATAGCCTTGCAGCCATCAGCCTGACAAGATCATTCGGTGTTTCAATTCCTTCCCATGAACGTAGAGCTTCGATGTCCTTGGATGCGATCAGTGGTAGCACGGGTCTAGTTGCCATAACGATTAAAGGTGTGGGTTGATTTCGTATCCAAAGTCTGGACGATAGCTGTAAGTAAGATAAATTGTTTGAGTCTCTTCTGGTGAAACGCTAGCATCATACCCATCTACTGTTGCAGCAATGATGATTGCATCAAGGTAGAGCGGTCCTTTGAACTCAACTCTGTATTGAATAGACAGGAACTTAGTGCCAGGATAGCAGGAAGAGAACTTCTCAGAAGACATGTTCACGAATGGCCTAGTCTGAGACTTGTGATTAGTAGGCGTGAACATATGGTTCTCGATGCTCACTCTTCCTACTAGGTGCTTGTTGTGATACATCTGCACCCATTCTCCATGTGACTCTGGCCTGGAAAGCACGTTCATTTCTACCGATCGCTTCAGAGAATTGAGACGGTAGAACCTACGGTTAGGAGCCTTAAGTAGCAGAGGATTCTGGTGAGTGTATGCCTTAGTCTCAATAAACCCCTCAATCTCTACTACTTGACCATCACGATCTACATCATGGTCAGACTCTTCATTGAGGAAATACATTCTGGTAACGCCATCCTTGTCAAACGAATGCATGAACATCCGGTCCTTCATGTTCTCGACAATAACCGTAGTAAGACACCAAGGACGAATGCCGGTAAATACAGATTCAAACCTGCGGGGAATGCCGCCGACATTACTATATGTTGCAGCAGGATGAAAAGATAGAATGCCATTCCAGTAAACATAACCATTAGCATTTCTCTCTGGGGCTACGGTAGTGTAGAGTCTTTTATTACAGGCTCTAGTGTAGCACTTAGACAACATCCAAGGAGTGTCTTGATCTAAGTAGTAAGATGCCTCGATTGATTGAGATGCTGGGGAATCTTGCCCGGTGAACTGATACTCGGATTGGCGAAGATCTGAAATGCCAAACTGCTTAGTCCTGAAATACATATTGGTATTGAAGGACTCAAAGGAGTTTGAGCTAGCAGCAGAATATCCTGGGACTGTCTCTGTGGTCTTGCCTACACGAGAACCTAGGTTAGCCCACTCTGTTCTCGATCCCCTTACGTCTGCTGAGTATATGTCCCTGTTGGACGACCAGATTAAGTTGCCACCCTCAACAGTTCCAATGATAGACTTCTGCTTGCCAATCGCAGTAATCAGCTCATCCTCATCTGGATTCATAAACCCAAAGATATTGGTATCTTCACGAGTAAAAGAGATGGGGTTGTTGTAGTCAGAGGCTAATATCCGCCGACCGCTCTGATCTACAACAAAAAGTCTATGCTGAACATAGACCCCCATCTGGCCAATGCCGGCCTCGTCCTTGGATGGATCTGTCCTCCGCGCTCCATTCTCTGTGACATAGATGGGAAGATCAAACCCATTATTTACAAGACATCCATGTGGAAGAGTTATAACCCAAGCATTGGTTCTCGAAGTTTGATTACGATCGTTAAGATTAACTATTGTTCCGAAGAAGGAATTGGCTGCCGTCTGAGCAAATCGGATTACGTAACCATCTACCACAACGATGAGATAGAATCTGGTATCCACACAGAACCATCCTTCTCCTTGGACATTTCCTTTTTCATAAATAGCACGATCGTCCTTACTCTCGAATGAAAGAGCGCAGCAATGAATTCCGAAACGATTCTTGATTCCGCCTAGAGAGCTGGGGATTATGACATTAGTTGCTTTGGAGTATTGCGCCTCGGCAATGTCAGCAGGTTGGCGGGACGTGTCCATCCCGCCAACCCATCCAACCGTTCCATCCGTGAGAATCTTTTCAGCCATTGTAGTAACGTAGTTACGAAATTGCGAAGCTATTACCGTAATTAATATTAATTAATATAAAATCCCTTCAAGGGAAATCTTGAAGTAGTTACGCATAGCAACGGACAGATTCATGCTGAGAATCAACTGGTGATTGCTCTTGAGAATCTTTACGTAAGTAGTGATTGAGTTCTTACCAACTCCACTAGCATCTCCAGTTCCATCAACCATTACGCTTCCAACCACAACTGCGTTCAGACTGGCAAGGAGAGAGTGCAGACCAGAGTCATCATACAGGCCAACTTCCAGTCTTACAATCGCATAGTAGTGGTCCCGATCGCTGATGAGCTGATTGATAGGAGCGTAGTTCAATGAGAATGTCTCACTGTAATCTCCACTTGAAGGCCATACATTAGGATCAGATGGATTAGCCCGTTCCTTAATGACGGACTTATAGATATACATGAAGTAAGCAGGAATAAGAACCTCCTTATTCTTGTTAATCATTAGTGCATTGGACTCATCCGTAAGGCCGGGAGTCTCAGAGTAGTTCTTTAATTGTCCGACTTCATTGGTTGTTTTGTGTTTAACTAGGCGTCGGTAGTTAAGGTAATCTGCATTATCAATCAGCTTCAGAGCTGTGAGCACTGGTGTTCCAGCCTTGAATAGAATACCGAAGATTGCCTTAATGCACTTCTTAACACCAAGGTCAGCTGGATCAGACTCAATCTTTCCGATAGGACGAATCACCGCTGTCTCGGAAGATGTGACCATGTTGGTCATGCATAGCTGATCCAGTGTTCCGAGCGCAGAGTTAATGCGCTCTGCATCCTCGGCATCGGTATTGCATTGAGGCTCTGTTCCCACCACGAACAAAGCGCCTCGATGAATCACCGTTCCAATGGCAGGATTGTCATCAATGATTTCACCATTGGTGCAGCGGTTTACCAGGCTAAGAATGTTTCCGGTAATATTAACGATCTGAAGAGAGGCAACTGGATTGGCAAACTGAAGCCACATTCCAATAGCATAGACAGAAGCATTACATACTTCCATCGAAGTGTTCCCATTTGTATCGGGAAGAAGAAAGTCGCTCATGGATGCATCATACATTGGCTCTTGCTTAGGGCAGGCCGCTGTTGAAGAAGATCCACTTCCAACACCACAAGTCGAAGCCTCGCTTGCGGTAGCTTTGACCATCAGATACTCACGAGAGTCTGATCCTTTGTTCTCATTGCATCCGCAATTGGGGTCGCTCATAATAATTAATGTTAATTTTTAAAGGGGTAAATAACGGCCAGTGAATGCTGGGACTAGCGCATCCCCTGACCGTTATACTTCTATTAGAAGTCTTCCCCACCAGCTAGGTTGGTGGCGGCAAGAGCAGTCACGATTCCATTGCCACTGTTACCAGCGGCAAGCACTGGCTTGACAAGAGACTTAACGTGCGAAGCTTCTGAGATACCCGTAAGGATCTCTTCTGCTGTGGTTACGATTTGACTAGAAGCATTTGTTCTAAGATTAACCTTGATCAATGACCCAACAAGATCAAAAGTCAAAGGCTGACTAGGCGTTGCCGGATCGACGTATTGAACTTGGATAATGTTTCCTGAAATACCACGCTTGCGAGCAGTATACAGAATGTCATTATTATTTCCAACAAGTGCAGTAGTCAACGTGGCATAAGTGCCAGACGTTGCAATTCCGTCAGTGGTTCCCATTTCGCAATCGTTGATGTCAGGGAATGTTTCCAGATCAACCTTTGCTGCAAGAGCGTTCAAGTAAACCTGAACCCACTGAGCCTTGCGTTTCTCCACGACAAGGAGATTCGTTTGACAGGCTGGTTCAAGAACTGCGAAACGATTCTCGTCATATCCATTCTCACTTAATGAGAGTTTGAGGATAGCGTAATTTGCGCGACGAACTAGAAGGTCATTCTGTTCATACTGCAAGTGAGTTGTAAGTGCGTAGTTCATAATTTGGTTCTTAATTAATATTAATTTTAGAAAGTAAGGGCGACCCAAGTTTCCTTGAGCCGCCCCGCAAACCACCAATTATGGATTAGTGCATGTCACAGTCACCGAAGCCTGGCCAGCAAAGGCTTCAGCTTTGAATGCGATGTTACCAGACGAGATGAGATAGTAGAAGCGATCAAGATCAACTTCTTCAATCACACCTGCAATCGTTCCCAAGAGAACGGCAGCAGCGTCATAGTATTTCACATCCACGTTCTTACCAACTCCGCAGGACAGAGAGTCATTGAGCAAGAAGCTGACTTGGCCGGAGACCACCTCTCCTTCCTCATCAGTTGCATCCCAACTGTCAATAACATTCCCCTGAAGTGGATTAGAATCCGCACAAGAGATACCCTTGATGCACTGGCCGACAGCAAGCGCAACAGTAGTCTCAATGAACACGCGAGCCTCTGGGAAGGTCTGAGCGTCAGACTTGTAGATGCCTTGGATTTGTTTGACGTAAGCGCCATCCTCATCATAGACATACAGGTTGACGGCAGATCCGCATGGGCATCCAAGAGAATTGTAGTCAGGCATATTAGCCTTACGATCAATCTTCAGGATGTAGTGGAATGGTGCCGTTGCAGTATTACCGCAAGCATGCGATGTGCACGAGACATAGGTAGCACCACCAAGCTCGGTGATTCCATCCTCAACGCGACGATTGTTATCGCTGCAACCAACGGTTGTAACGGGGCAATCAATCTCATTAGGAACGACTTGGAAGATAGGAGCCAGGTCGCACTCGTTGATTGGACGCATTGGGAAGATGCGACGACGGAACAGAAGTGCAGTAGCAGCCTGTGGATCGTCCATACGGAAGCCCATTTCATAGAACTTCTCAGAGTATGGTTGGTTCAATTGCTCGTTACACTCCTTATCATAGTCGTTACGGATACGCCAAGGCATATCACCTGCGATTGGAAGGATTGGGAATCCAGCTCCCGATTGGGTAAGTGGAGGACGGCTAAGGATGGTGCCTTGCTTGCCAGAGACAATCATTGCAATACCGAAGGGAGCATTCTCGAAGTCAAGCGATCCCACATACTCCTTGCCAACTTCAATATCAACACCAACCAGGTTATCAACAGGAACAATCCGACCATCAGAGGTAGGAGCGAAGCGTGGAAGCCAAGGCATAACACGAGGTGCCCAGTTACCGATGACTTCACGATCTCCAGGTGCCAGCGTGGTGCCAGCGAACAGGAGGTTAGGCATCGTTAACTTTAATTTTTCCATGTAGTCTGGATTCCGAATTGCTTCGGCAAGATACCAGTCATCTGGATACCAGAACTCATAGATGTTTTCTCCGCGTGGTCCTTTGGCTGCTTCATTGCCAACAGGAAATTGCGCCCAGTGGCGAGCCATTCCTTCCATCGAATCCACGGTAAGCGGCACGATGTTTTGAAGGTTGGTTGGTTGTGGGAACCTTTCTTCCATGTAGTTATAATAACCACCGTGCAATGGATTGCGTGGGTTGTTATCAGTGCAAAGCTTAAGAAGACCATTAGCATCACGGCAACCTTGCATGGTAATCTTATTGCCAGCGGTTTGAATGCCGGCCATGAGATAGAAGATATTCATGATCTGTTCGTCAGCACGCTCACGATCATCAATGATCTTGGAAGCCCACCATTGGAATTGGCGGATGTGACGAATGTTTGCGATACAATCACGAGGGGTCTTCAGTCCTGCCTTGAAGAAGACTTGGCTAGGAAGAGTTCCGCGACCACCTTCTGGGATCTGGCAAGCAATACGATTACATTCGTTTGCAAGGTTAGGATCGCAGATGGCAGACTGGCGAACAAAGTGGCTGAAGGTGAGAGGGATATGCGAAGGAGCATAGTATTCACGAATAAGGTCCATGCCTTGTCCGTCTCCCCAAACTTCTTTTCCAAACAAACCGCCAAAGTAGTTGTAAGCCCCAAGGGGTTTAATGGCTTGACGAACTTCCACCTGCTCATTGAACTTAACGTTCGTGTGGGTGGAAGTGACGAGCTTGCTAACTGCATCCGGGTCGGCGAAGTTACAAGCGGTAAGTGTTGCGGCAAATTCCGCATCTGTCATCGAGGGCATTGTAGTAGTAGTTTAGTTGTTTAATCGAATCAATTACGTCCGCCGTAATTAATATTAACTTTCGATGGAGATTGCCACTTCTCAACATCTAGCGTGATTAGGCAACAAGTAAGAATGTAACCAGCATTCTCGTGCGCTCAGGCTGCGCTCCTTGACTCACTTACACAAAGAGCTTATCACAGTATTAGTTATTTGTCAACAATTATTTTTATTTATTTTCAAATAAAAAACCCCGGCGGCTAATTCCACCGGGGTTTTTAATTAATATTAATTACGAACAGGACTCGCATGCTTCACCTTCTGTGCTGCATGCTCTGGATGGATCGAGTTCTCCTAGGAATTCTTCGACGGGCTTCGCGTCATCATCCGTAAGAAGCCTAAGTCTCTCCTGAAGGATGTCAGAATATTGATCCATCACATTATTTTGCTTGACAAGCAAAACTTGCTGCATTCCTGGCAATGCTTCATACCGTGGGGTATAAAGAAAAGCCCTAAGAGCATGGCGTTTAATATCCAACTCTTCTTTTTCCTTGACAATACGTTCGATAAATGTGTCCATTTTAGTTATAGTTATTGAAGTGAAACGGAATTGCTTTAGCTAATATTAATTATTTCATAGTAAGCCAGTCCACCTTGCCAGGATCTCTCCGAACAGCACCCGGATTATCAGAACCTGTCAAGTCATTTCTTTCTCCTTTATCATGAGCTTCCTTAAACTCACGTAGTTCTGCCAGTTCCTTCGCATACTTCTTCCAGAGCCTAGCTTCGACACCACGCTTGATGAACTCATCGTATTCAGGAACTACACCATTACGAATCTCTTCACCAAACTTATACTCTTCCCTAACTAAAGCCTCTACTTCAGATGCCTCTATGAATGGAGTTGTGTCAAGATCAAACTCACGGAAGGCTTTAGCTGCCAGCTCTTTTCGCTTGGCTGCTAGCGCACGATTAGTAGATTCAGTTTGAACCTGTTGGTCAGCCATCTTCTTGGCAACTGTTTCTTTTTTCTTGACAGACCAATTGTTGTAGGCGTCTTGAAGTTTGATTGATTTATCTCTGAATCCTCTAAGGGCATTCATGATATTAGTTACACTTGGAACGATAGGATCTTCTCCTGACTCGTCTTTGTATGCCTTAACAAACTTGAATAGTTCGCCCTTAACCTCAACACCAGTTGCATCTGGCTTGCCTAGAAGGAAGTCATTAAATGCTTTAGTTGCATTAGGAGCAATGACCTGATCGCCTTGCACGTTAGCAAACTCAAGGAAGAGTTCTTGTGCCGCCGCTTTATATGGAAGATCAAACTCATTCTTGAACTCATCGCTATACCGGATGTCAACCTCAGTAATTACTTTCTCCTTATCGCTGAGTTGAGATTCGAGTTCCGCAATACGATCTTTGCTTTTCTTGTGCTCTTCGACAAACTCTTTGACGAACGTTTCAGTGATTGGTCCATCGGCGATTTCGGTAATGAGATCATAGACGGGCTTAATAATTTGAGGTGGGCTTTCTCCGAACAGCTCGACAAACCCCTTATTCTTTTCAACAAGTTCATCACGCTGTTTCCTAAGCGTAGCAATAGATTGGTCTGGAGTAGCCTTCTTTTCTTTCTTCTCACGGACAAGGACGAGTTCTTCATTCTCTTTATCTTTCTTTGCGCGTTCTTCGATTGATGGTTCCTTCGCTACGCTGGCCTCTTCTTTAACTTCTTCCTTCTCTACTGGCTGTAGCACGGCATTGCCCTTCATTCCTTTAAAGAAATCAAGAGCTTCTTTGCTTGGCTCGACAACTGGTGGTTCTTCTACGTCTGGCATGGTGGTGGTTAGTTAATATTAATTATTCTTCGGTGGTGACAGGCGACTTACGCTTGGCAAAAGGGTCATCTGATGGCAAGGACTGATCCTCTTCGCCAGACAAAGTTGTAAACAGGTCAATCATTTCCTGATAACCTTTGAGTTTCGCTAGGACTCTCGTATCATTGTCCCGCAGTGGATCATATCTCCTGAGTTGGTCAAGGATTAGAAGGACAATACACTTCTTGGTGTTCTTGTCGCTTACCAATCTCCAGAAGTCTGGGTCTTGTTCCTTGGTTGGGAGGTCGGCTTGTGATGTGAATACGTCGTTGTTCATTGTTGGTATAGATTCTCTTGTTGTTTAACCTGTGCATCAAGGCGAACCTTCTCCATCTTGGCTTCATGATCCAACTCGATCTGCTTGTTACGTTGGTCTGTCTTGTTGACAGCCAGAGCATCCTTACGTGCAATATCAGATTGAGTCTTAGCATTCTTGGCTGCGATGTCAGCTTGAGTTTCAGGATCAAGTTGCATTTCTTGTTCCTTGGCTTGTTGTTCACGCATCATCTGATCGGCCATTGCATGAATCTCTTCCTTGGCTTTAACAAAGGCTTTAAACTGAACCATGTATTCTTGGGCCTTCTTGTTAAACATTGGATCTTGTCCAAGCATTTGAATATGTCCTGCTGTGTGAGCTAGGTTATTCTCCAGATACTTAAATGCATCAACAGGAGAGAGGGCTTGCTGCTTAACGCCATCAATGATACGAGCACACTTAGCAAAGTGGCCATCAATATGAATGATATGATCGTCTGTTCCAGCCAGCACTACTTCGTTAGTAGTGAACATCATGTCATTCTCAATTGCAACCATACGAGAATCTTGTAGGTTTGCAAACTTATCTTGAGTAAGTGGAACTGCTGCGTTCACTTCCTCGATTGGCATACCCTTTGCAATGAGCATCATGCGCTTGAAACGATTCCTTGCGTATGGCGTCTCTGCCATCTGAAGCGCGATGGTAATAGTAGCAATGTCATTGGTGACAGGATCAAAGATGAATGAATCAATCACTCCTAAGATCTTATTTACATCTGCATCTGTCTTAACAAGCCAAGGAAGATTCTTCTTTAGTGTTTCATAGAACCTATACTTGCCTTCGTATCCTTTATCCTGCGTCTTACACTTTACTTTCGGAAGTCGTTGAAGGACGCTAAGGAAGATCGAGGAATAGTCTTTAAACTTAACATTACCTTTTGCTGCATCTGTGAACTTAACTTCTGCTGTAACTTGCTCAACCTCTCCCTTATTTGGTCTTGAGGTAAGTCGTCCTTGGATAGAAGCATCATACTGCTGGGTGTCACGGTTAAATTCTCTCTCTTCAAAACCGAGCACGTTAATGTGTGATCCGACATCGAATGTAGGTTGGTGAGCTAGTAGTTGGTGGGAAGGTGGGAGCAGTAGGAAGCCTTGACTGACAGTAAGTTTAAACTTCTCTCCTGATCCTGTGTTGGATTGCTCAAACATAGGAGATCCAACGAAGGTCATCTTATTATTCATGTTGTTACGTCCACGGTTATACCGAATGGAGTCCTCAACGCTGAACTTACAGATGCCTCTAAGGTTCTGAATGTAGTTATCTCCTGAAGTGTAACCAGAATCCCTTACCAGGCCAATGAACATTCGTTGGTTATATGGTCCACGATCCTTAGTGAAGAGCAGACTGCAACAGGTAAAGTTTTGGCCAGTAGATTTATGCTTACCTTCCTGCCATAGATTGCCATATGGTATGTAAGTTTCAGTAAGTCTACCATTATTCTCCTTGTAATATATCTTAGCTACCATGATAGACTGAGTATCCATGATAACTGCTGAAGGATTAGACTCATATAAGGTGATAACCTGGTCCCATGAAGTGACAGTTTGGTTATTAACCTTACCTTGATAGGCATGGAGAAGGACTTCCTCTAGTGCCTCTAGGTTCCAGCCAGATGATGCGATACGCTTTGGCTTAGACTCGGTAGTATCTACCTTTACGTTCTCATTGTATGCCTCGATCCAACGATCATACAACTCAGATGCATCTACATGCTTGAATGTAACCCAGGTTTTAATATAATCTGGATTAGTCTTTGGCTTAAAGGCATTGTTCCTAGGGTGAATGGGGGTAGGCATCCAGTCAAATGTATCATAGACTAGAGCACAATACCCAAAGGAGAATGAAGGATACTCCACCTCATTCAACCAACCAGAAAGACGTGTCTCTTTGGCTAGTGTAGAAGCTAATGCCATCCCGATATGAGACGATACAATGCCCCTCTTCTCAGAGTCATTAAGGAATGAGAGAACATCGTCATCCTTATACTTCTCTTCATAGTTGCAGAAGGTTACATACCCTAGAGCTAGAGCAGAAGAGATCTTAGCTATGGATTCACTGACGTTCTTCTCAATCTTAGCCCTTGCTTTACCGTAGTTGAAGTTCGATGCCCAGGCCATGCCCTTCTTCTTCAGCTCTTCAGGATCATACGGCTTCTTACCATCTATATGATCCTCGCACGCTGCAATAACATCCCAGTATTCTTGATGAGAACTTACAGCTTCATCAGCAATCTGGAGTGCAACTGAATAACTAGATACAAAGTTAGTAGACGGAAGGGATAGCTTCTTCAGCTCTGCCTTCTGGTCTTGTGGGATATTACTCATTGCTAAAGTTGGTTGATGTTGTTTTCAGCCAGCAGTTATCTGGTCTGGTTTGATTGACTTCTGGAGTCTCTGAATGAAAGTCTTCTATGCGTGTAACCACCATCATAGGCAGGGCGCACTTGCAGAATCCACAGAACCTACTCTTGACTTCAGCAGGGATAGGGATAGTAGATCCTTTCTTGGCACGGATAGCATTGACAGCCTTGGCTATTCTGCCTCCTACACCACAGGAAAAGCATCCTCCTACCTGGGATGACAGAGGGCACGCAGCGCAGATGGCAGAGCGACGTAGAATTTCAGTAGCACTTGTGGACTTTCCCGCTGTGAACTTAATTAAAGCTAGTGCCCCCGACATTGCATCGTTGAAGCCAATGCTCTTAGGCTTTAGGACAAACCCTGATTGCCGGTCGATCGCCTTCAACAAGTCATCAGCGGAATAATTAATATTACTTTTCTTCATGAACTCCACAACCTTCTCGAATACGACCTGCCGAGTAGGACCATCGAAACGATGGAGCTGTCCATTATGCACTACTGTATATTTATTCATAAAATTAATTAATATTAATTTAATCAAAGATTAAATCTTCCTCCCATACCTCAAGGTGCTCGTCCTCATCGCTACGATAATCTGTCTTTGATTGGTTAATAATAGCATCGTTTGATACTGGAGTCAACGGTAATCCACGATAGATCAGCATGTAGTATGCCGCTTGGAATAGACAGTCTAGTATCTCAGGAGAGAATCCATACTTCTCCTTGAAGTCTTTCTTTGGTTCTAGCTGGAAGCGTGAGCCGTATGTTACTGAGTTCTTTAGGTAGAACTCACGATGATATAACTCATCCTCTAGGCTACGCTCATGCTTCATGAACGCAGTTAAGGACTCGTTGATTCCTCTTACCCTGCCTGCTTTGATGTATTCCCTCAATGCCCAGGCTCCTAAGCTAATAAGATTCTCCGCTACATGATGGGCACACACCCTATCTGCTGGAACATCCTGCTTAAAGTCTGGTTGTATGCCTAGGCGTATCTCACGTTCTACCCTGTTGGTCATCTTATCCTTACGAACACCATCAGGAACACCCTTGTTATAGATGATTCGCCTCACAACAAAGCCATTCGCCTGCATTAACTCTGCTTGTGCTGGCCTTCCTGTCCAATCTACAATGGCAGATCCTGAATGGATGCTGTTCTGTTTGGCAATGTCTAGTAGTTTCTGTGAGGATTCGGTGTAATACTTAATAGACTCAGTAGATTTAGTAAGAGGATAGCACTTGTGAGGACCGAATACACGTTGATTGGTGGTAGCGCATAGCCCTTCCTTAAAGACTATACACATATTGCGGTCAATCTCTGCTTGTGCTGAGTCGAATGAGAAGAATGTATGAGTGATTTCGGTAAGATTAAGTGGCGCGTCTGCGAGGTTCTGCTTGACTAGATCCTCATGTATGACACACTTATCTCCTGATTCTTGAACTCTGTATCCTACCCAGAAGCGTCTATATGAGATGTTGCTATTAGTTCTATTGCGTGGATCTGGATAGTTCTTATCTAGTATTCCCTGATGAGGAAGATGGGGGAATTTACGATGCCCCTCTTCTGTCATCCCTGGGCTATTGTTATTATTGAAGTGTAGGACAATTGCTTTAGCTCCGTTCTGGGTTGTGGAAATCCACTCTCCTGTGTTTTCGTCAATAGCGTCCCAGCCTACATCTGGTTTGCAGTTATTGGCTAGTGTATCGGAATTGTCCCCGTAGTTTCCGCTACCTAGGATTCTATAATCAAGGCTGTGCATTGTGAAGTTTGGAGCTGCAATCAATGGAGGGTCCGGCGTTGATTGGATCTCATCCATAAGGTAGCAAATGAAGGGATGAGAGTGCGAGCCTACCAGTTTATCAACGATGGCCTGGCTATTCATGGAGTGTCCAATCAATATCCCTTTAAACACACCGCCTCTATCCTTATTCTCTGGCCTAGCAATGGTATGATCTCCTGCTATCCTGCCTCTTCCAGCGTATAGACTAATACCTTTCTCCGTAGATGAGTTAAGGTTCTGAAGATAAGCCCAACTCACACTATTGAGCTTATCTTTATTCACCGTAGAGATCATGCATCGAGCGCCCTTCTGTGTAAAGATGTAGTGATCAAACATCATTAGAGCAAACGCCAAGGATATAAGAGTCTTTCCTTGTCCGCCACCTCCGAAGTTGATTACATACTTAATCTTCTCATCAGATAGAGCCTCGATGCGCTTCTCGGCCCATGGATCTCTTACTAATAGTCCGTGCTTAGATCCATCTGATAATGTAATCTCAGGCCACCTCATATGGCCAGCCATCCAGAAGAAGTCAGCGCGGGCAATACCATATAGAGTCCTAGTTTCTAGTATCTCATTGATCTTATCTTCATGTCCGCCCTTCTTATCCTTATTATGCATCATTCTGAGGATCGCCACTTCCTCATTAAGGATCTTATAGTAGTTAATCCATATCCAAACACAGAGGTCATAGCTAGTCCTAAAAGGATTAGGCTTATAGTCGTGTGCGTATGGCCTACCTAGGTGGAACTTGTTACGATAGAACTCTTCGTGATGGACGCGCACATACTGAATGCCAAAATCATACAAGTAATCAATCCCCTTCCTTGAGGCTTCCATCGCTTTTGCGAAATGATTTGCATAAAGGGTTGACATAATTAATATTAATTACTTGGCTCTTGCAAACTCTCCATGAATATCATAAGCCGCGGCCATGTATGCTGCATTGGCTTCTTCTGGAGTATCAAATCTTCCAATGTTTCTTACAAGGCCATCTTCATAGATGTGCGCTACAAACTTCTTACCTACTTGTTGAACTCCTTTGATTCCAAGTTTGCCCCAAGCTTTTGAGTTGGCTTGATTCTGACCATGCGTTGCAAGACGTAAGTTTGAAACCTTATTATTAGCAGAGTTGCAGTCCTTATGATCCACTTCCATACCGACTGGAATTAGACCAATCTTTAGTATATGGATAATCCTACTTGCGGCATAGAATCTATGGTTGAAATTAACTCTCCATCTTGGATATCCTTTGTAAGTGTCAAGACTTCCCGCGGTCTCTCCTGCATATCTGATATGGAATGTTTCGTATGCCGTCTTAGTTCTAAACTCTGATAGCGGCCTATTCTTCCATACTAAACAGCTTGGTGATAGCTCGTTATATTCAAGGAACCTATCGAAGTCCACTTCGTCTTCGTCTATTTTTTCTGGTCTGAATCTCATTATATTAATTGTTATTTATTTCAGCATGTTGGAGTAAGATCTCCAGGTCTATCTTTAATCTCTTCACAGAGTTCCAGGTATTTAGGATGGGCCAGCTTGAGGATTAGATAACCCAGAAGATCTTTCTGAACGTCTTCGCCGGCTGCTTGCCCACGCATAAGTCTTGATAGCTTATCATCCATCCTGACGTTAATGCATTCTACCGCTGAAGCTTGAGAAAAGATTCTTACCGGATCAAGAGCTGAGTTACCATAAGCATCGTTCTTATGTAGTAGAAAAACCTTTATCTCATCACATACTGAACTAATAGCGTTTCTTGCTGCTTGGTTTTTTGTCATTGGTATTATTGTAAGGAGTCTCATTATTGAATACATACTTGTATGATTCTGGGTCATCAAGAGCTTCAATGATTATTTGCGTGAGCCAATCTACATAGTAGCAGAAGTTTTCTTCATCAGATTCTGTGAAGTGCCTATCCTTTGGTAGTGGTATTTCCCTGACCCTAAAGAAGAATGCAATAGCATGAATTACTTCATGAACTATACTAGAGATTTGCGCTGGAGTCCTGTTCCATTTAAATGGAAAACATACAATGGGAACGTTTTGATTATTAATAATCAATTGATACATGCTGGCTGAAGAAGTCTTAGCTTGTTCTATAATCATCTTCCCGCTTTCATCTTGAGCCTTGATGAACTCATGAATCCGTTCCTTGCTTTCACACCATACAATATAGAAATTAAAACGGTGGATAGGTGTATATACACTATGGCAATACAACTGGGGGGCTTCGACTATGTATTTTGGCATATAACTATTCTACTTCTAGTGCTACATGAACAAGCTTAATGATTGACTCTCGTTTAGTTGATCGGCTCTTAGTGAATGTAAGTCGTTGATTAAGATTGTTGATCCTGGTATTAATGTGAACACCCGTCTCTAAATCTTTCCATGAAAGAAGAAGATACTCATATCCTTCCTTGTCGAATGATTCAGTTAATTGGTCTATGAAATCTCTGGTCATAATTAATATTAATTTATTGGAGCGAAGCGTAATTGCTTTAGCTAATTGAAGAGGCTATCGAATACTCTCTTCCAACTCTCCGTGCTAACGTCCAATGATGACAGCTCTAGTGCCCGTTGTCTAGCATTTTCTGCTATCTTAATTCTAAGGTCATACTCATATGCAAGGCGACTTCCCCAATACACAAAATCCCTAGGTGTATCACACAAGAACCCATTAACCCCATGTTGGATCATCGTCCTCCAGCCACCACGGTTGTCAACTACTAGTGGCTTGCCAGAGATTGCACTCTCAAAGAATATTCTTGGCCAGTTTTCAGTGGTGTCGGTAGGCTGAACTATGAAATCAACTGTATCATAGAAGTCTTCTACTGATAATTGACGTTGATCCCTGTAAGTTGTGATCCAATTGTAGGGTTTTCCTATCTTTGCCTCAGACTTTTCATCAAAGCCTAGGAAATGAGCGCGCTTTACCTTGGGAGATACAAGATATTCATAGATATGCAGGGTATCTTTGGAAAACTTGTCCGAATCTGCGCGTGAGATTCGACCGATTTGAGTATATGGTTGATCCTTCACCGAAAACTCCAGGGATTCTGCATGAAAGTAAGGATTAAAGTGTATGAATTCTGCTTTAGAGCCTAGAGCTTGTAGTTGTCGCTGGTGATCCTTGCGAACACCGTCTCTTTGGTAGAGGAAATGTGAGATCAGACCATTGTCTGCCACCTCTTTTTCCTCTTTCCAGAGAAATGTCATACAATTGGAGAAGGCAACCCTCTTAGTATGGCGGTTAATCTTCTCCAGATCACTCATGAACACCCTAGAGCAGAAGTTAATCACGGCATCATCCTTTGTTATGGCAGAATAATCCCTACACTCGTGATACTTAACCCCCATTTTCAAGCACTTATCATACAAAGGCTCATTCTTATAGCCGGTCATCACTGGAATTATGTTAAGCTCTATCTCTGGAAAGCTTCTGTTCCATAAGATAATCTGATGATGTAGTTCTGTGGCGCTTCCAGAATATAGGCCAGGATGACCGACTATAAATAACCTTTTCATTAGCTAAAGCAATTAACTAAAGTAATTCCACTTCGTTCCAATACACTTCGTTTCAATAATATTAATTATTTAACACGGAGCCAGATCGTTGCAATCTTGCAATACACAAACTCAACAGTTTGACCAGCAGTAATCGTTGTTGGTATGGTTGTATCCAGCGCGGTTCCTGTGGCAGATACTGTAAATGTAGTAATTGCCGAACGGCTTTTGAACATGACGCTCTGACCATCCCTAGATTCAATATTAGATGGAAGCTGTATGCTTATTGATCCTGGATCGCTTGCTAGATCACAGTAATACAAAACATCATTAAGTCTTGGAACAATTACCGGAACTGGGATAATTCCAGAAAGCCTTATGACTGATCTTTCTATTAACGATACTCCACTATAATCTGGTAGAGTGATGTATCTATTATCAGTCAGCTCATCTTGCAAAAGAGTAGATCCAAACAAACCATTAAACAATGCAAACCCATTTGTTTTTATTGCATTAAAGTAAACTGATTCTTGATTCCATGCCTTTTGATTAGTTGAAGCGTTAAAATCATCAGGAGCAATATAGTAAGGAATATCATCAGCTGGGGTAAATCTAATAACTAGATTATAGATCATTAACTTTCCCTCAAAAGCAATCAGTCTCCTGGTTCCAAGTGGAAGCCCAACAGTTGGAATTCCATCAAGAGAGCTTGCCAATCCTCCAACAAGTGAAGTAATTTCTGGATGGAACTCAAAAGATCCAAGTCCAAGAATTGCCTTCTGATCTGCAAGACTAGCGGCTTTTGATATGGCGGCACCTGCTGGTGTCATTCCCCAACCAGTGAATAGATCATTGATTGTAATTTTCTTTGAACCGCTTGCGCCTGCTGATACATCTACGATTGGAAGGACATCATTGATTGGGTCGGCTCCAGATGATAGGGCTATACGGTCTGTTACTTTTTGATCGGCCATAATTTTAGTTGGTTTGTTTTAATTAATATTAATCAAAGTGGAGTTACGGAGCCATCTCCTGAACGGTTCTCGAACCATCTTCGTCAATTTCGAATTGATCATCCTCGGTAAGAATGTAGAATGTTTCTCCGGGTTGTGGAGGCGGCTCTGGAGGATAAGGGTATCCACAGCACTCAGACCTCCGCTCATTGAGATCAATGATTGCATCATAAATATCTCCGTTGGTATCGCGCATACACTGAAGGCGATCCATTAGAAGTTGCTTTGCGCCTTCTGTTATGATTCTCATAAAACGTAGTTTTCTTTAAGGAAGTTTGATGAGTGGTGCGCCATCAGCAGATGCAAATGGTTGCAAGTAATCTCCACAGGTTGTGTGGAATACTATTCCAACAATAGGAGTCGCTGTTGAGGAAATTGTAAAAGCCGCCATCAGTGGACCGGCATCCAGAATGAATGGCATTGTAATAGAAGAGACAATGCTTCCAAATGGAAGAACAGTAGCAGATATTACCTCTACTGGATCTGGGCCAGCATTTGTAAACCACGTTGTGAAGTCTGGCGCTAGACCACCCCATGATCCACCTAGCAAAGTAAAGTCACAACTTGGCTCCAGATTGGAAAGAGAATCAGAGTCAGAGTCTGATTTCGATTTGGATAGAGAGTCAGAATCAGAGATCGAATCAGAGATAGACTTAGATAACGAGTCTGAATCAGAGTTTGACTTGGAGATCGACAATGAAATAGAATCTGATTCAGAGTTCGATAGAGAGATCGACACCGAGATTGATGTAGAGATTGAGTCGGACTTTGATTTAGAAAGAGAATCAGAGTCGGACTTCGAGATTGAGTCAGATACATCTGGTGGCGTGCAATCATCATTCAATGATTCAAACTCAACAAGAAGAGCAAGGGTAGCGCAGACCTCTTGCTCTAGCATTTCCAGAAGATCATAAGCATCTTCATCCAGATCGGTAACATTAATTAAGTAGGAGATCTCTGGAACGGTAGGACACTTATCCAGTGGGCAGCACTCAGATAGTGATGTTGATTCCGAGGATGAAGCTGAGGGGGTAGCGGGACAGTAACGGCTAAGGATGGAATCCTCAACACGGATACGCCTAGTCATGTCACAGAAAAGGGCATCCACTTTGTTCATCCTTGCAATGAACCTTTGTGATTGATCGTCCTTTCCTATGATCTTTTTGCCTTGAGAGGCTATGCATGAAGGTGTCATGATGTTATAGATAGGACTTCCATCCGGTAGCTCCACCGTTGAAGATTAGTGTAGCATGGGAACCGTTTACATTCAAGATCAAATTGCTTGCGCTGCCGTTGATGTTGTGGCCATTACCAACTACTGTTACGTTGTGGGTTGCCCATGTTCCTTGAGCGTCGTATAGATCTACACGATCGCCCACGAGTGGAGCTTCGGGTAGCGTGATTGTAACTGCTGCGGTAGAAGTATCAACTGAAAGACTTGCGCCACTCGACACGTCAGTATTACCAGATACATAAGTATTACTTAGTGGCCTGGAAGAGGCGATTAACATTAACAAGTCTTCAGTTTGAAGCCCCGTTAAGTGTTTCATAATGTTACGGTATTGATCGGCTTGTTCTTCTGTAAGAACGCCGTCCTCTACCATACAGTCTATTTGTGAAAAGATGTCCATAAATTTAGTGTGTTAAAATTAATATTAATTATTGCAGCGAAGCGAAATTGCTTTAGCTATTGTGTAAGTTCTATAAGCTTGTCGTCCTGAAGGCGCACGGGGTAATAGGCGATGCGGGCGATGGTGCCGTTGAGGATAAATCCCGTGGGTTCGCTTTGCGATCCAATGCTTAATGTGGTAGCTGGAAGCAGTGTGTGTGCAGCTCCAGCAACCACGGTGACTCCATCTTTTGCAAAAGTTGCCGGAACAGTATTTGAAAAGGCCGTCCCAGCCTTAAAAGCGCTTCCATCCAGCATGCTAAAATAGCTGGATTCAGTTCCGCTTGAAGATGATACCAATACATTTACATCGTAAGAAGGGCGGATACGGACGGAAATCTCGTTTGCCCCAGAGTCAGCATTATCCTTCGTGATGGCGAAGGCGTATCTGTAAGAATCGTGATTCGATGGTATTGCCTCCACAATAATAGTCCCCTCGCTCTGGTTGTAGAAGCTAGAAAAGTCCGCGCCTGTGATAGAGCAAACGTCCGCGCTGCGGGTGGCCGGGGCGGTGGTGGTGGGGATGTAGGAAGTTGGGAAGGGGCCTGCTTCGAGTTGGAAACCGTAGACATTAACCGTTCCGACCGATCCGCTGTTGCGTGTTGGGTAAATAGCAATCGAGGTGCATCCGGATGGGGCTACGAACGATACGGTTACACGCGTCCATTCCGACGAGCTTATCTGTGAGTAATAGTCGGTCGGAGCTACGATGTCCGCGCTATTCGATAGATCATAAACTGAGTATTTCACAGCGGACATCGTCCCGCGCTTTGCCCAAAACGATAATGAGTAGACGGTTGATGGAGTGACACCAATTCCAAACTGTGAAACAAAAGACGAGCCAAATACCGTGGTTATCGTCCACGTATTGTTCGATCCGTCAGGCGAAATGGTGTTGCCTAGAGTCGCATCCGATTTTGACCACGCGACGTTGCTTAAATCGTTGCTCCACAGCGCCTGATTCGTCCGCTGCTCCTCAGCCAGATACCCCAGACACTCGTGCGTCACGGGATCGTAAGTGATTCGCGGTCCGTAGACTGCGTTACTTACAGTTGGAATATATTTACGTGCAACTGAAGAGCGTTCGAGTTGTGCGCCCCATGCATATACTGAAGCAAGATGCCCCGGTGCGCCGTCTTGCTTATTACACGCACATGGAGAAACCAAGTCTTCTGTTGTTGTTGTAACAGTTATTGAGAACCTCTTCCAAGCAGTTGTTACATTTGCGATTAGGAAGTTTGGCGCAGTTGTCTGAAGATCAAGCGGCCATGTGCCAGGAGTATCAGAACGAAGATAGATAGAGAATGTGTAAACTCCGGGAGGAAGTATAAAGCCTTGCCATACGTCTCTATTTCCGCTTGTGTGTGGACATTCCAGAAGATCTGCCGTTAGTGTTCCATCTGGCGAAGAAACTACATTTGGAGTTACTGAAGCTCCTGATTCCAAAGTCCAACGAATTGAATCAAATTCCTGTGAATTGAGAAGAGTGTTCTCAGGACCGTAAACTACTTTACCCGTAATATCAATCATCGTGGCGGCAGAGGCTCTTGAGTGGACAGGTGTTGGGCCTCTGAGTGAAGCGAAACTACCACCACCAGGATACCAGTCGAATGCAGCTACTAATGGAGGGATGGGTGTTGGTGATTCAGAATCATTAAGCGACCCTGCCGCAAGGAATAAAAGAAGGTCTTCTTCTTGTAAACCATTCAACCATTTGGCTCTTGAGCGGATGGCGTCAGCCTCAGCTTCCGTGTAGACGCCATCTGCTACCATGCAATCGAGTTGTGAGAAGAGGTTCATAAATCTTGATTTACGGGGCTTACAGCCTCATTGTAATTAATATTAATTATTAGAGCCAAACTTGCTGTGGATACTCAGGAGTAGTAGGCCGTGGTATTGGCGTGCCATCTGGTTCAGTCAAGGTAGATCTCCAAGCAACATAAGCACTAAGGACGTTAGGAACCGGCACTTCTTCTAGTGCTCTGAATAGAACCCAATACTTTCCATCACCGTCTAACTCTGGAACTGGGCCTAGAGGCGTGTCGATAATGGCGCCCGTGGGAACCATGTGTTCACCTATGATAGCCTGTGCGAAAGCGAAGGTGGCTAGGATAGGCGTGCCGTCAGAGTTTGCAGTGCCCATTAGTTGGCTTGCGCGGTGGAAGACGGTGTCGGACGGGAAACGAAATAGGCTGTCAATCATAGTAGTAGAAAAGTTAATATTAATTATTTATTACGGCTGCGTAAGGTTGACTAGATCCGTATCCGGCAAGCGCACGGGGTAGTAGGTGATGCGAGCGATGGTGCCGTTGAGCCATGCCCCTGAACCGTCGTATCCAATGTGCATTCCTTGATCACCGTGTCCCACCCCAGATGTATCAACTAATGTTGATGCTCCGTTTTTAGAAGAAGCGAAATCATTTAATTTATACGCAAAAGCTAATTTTACTAACTCGCCTGATAATGATGCTGGCCAATCAAAATTTGCTTGTGCTGAATACCCCGCAATTGCTGTCATATCTCCAGTTGCATGGTTAAATACATAGCGATTGGCGTCGGTTAAACCAACCTGCCAAGCTACACCATTGCCGGAATATGCAATTGGTATCATACTTTCTGAAACAATTGTTCCTTCTGGTATATTATAGAAGGAAGGGAAATCTACTTCTGGCAATTGGCACACGTCCGCGCTGCGGGTGGCTGCTGCGGTTGTGGTGGGGATGTAGGAGGTTGGGAAGGAGCCTGCTTCTAGTTGAGCGCCCCATGCGTAAAAGGTTTGAGCGGTTGAAGATGATTGCCCGCCAGTTGTATCACGCGTATCAACTCCAAACTGAATGTAATCACTAGGACCAACAGCATCATAAACCATAACGAATCTTTTCCACGAGGTTGTAAGCACGCATACTTGACTGGCATAGTTCACGCCATCAGTTGTCCTTGATAGCCAGATTTGCTCACCTCCAACGCTTCCCTTAAACCAAATACTGTAAGCGTATTTTCCAGTAGCTACATTCAGCGGCTGGTAGACCAATGAATAATCCACGGATGTCGCTCCTATTGTAATTTGATCAGCGGTCATCAAGCCATCTGGACCAATAGAAGCATTGGCAGTTACAGATGTGAATGCTCCGTTCTTTGACCATAATCCTGATTCAAATTCCTGACTGGCAACACAGATATTCGTCCTCTGTTCCTCCGCAAGATACCCGAGGCATTCGTGCGTGATGGGATCGTATGTGATGCGCGGGCCGAAGACGGGGGCGGAAGTTGTGGGGAGGTAGTCGTGGAGGATGGTTCCACGGGAAATCATCGCCCCGAAGACAAGGACGGCCTCGCTGCCCGCTATCACCATCCGTACACCAGCGGGGGATATATTGTATCCTGATGTGCTGATCCTCTGCCACGTTCCACTGGATGTTACCTGCGTCTCGCTTACGACAGTGTCTGAGTCGCCGTTGACCAAAAAAACAGATACCGCCGTGTTGATGAGATGGGTCTTTACCCAGACAGACATGGTATATGGACCGGCAGGATAATTTGCCTGCATCCATAGTCGATTTCCACCAGAGGCATCCGCTGCGGGCGGATTTCCAGTAATGGTAGGCATCAACAAGCTAGCGGACATCGCATCTCCGTCCGGACTAGCGTAGCCCCCGTCGGAAATGGTCGCAGGCCCAAACCAATAGGGATAGAGCGAATCGCTATTCTCAATAAGATTCTCCGGTCCCCAAACCACATTCCCATTCACGTCAATCATCGTAGCGGCAGAGGCTCTTGAGAATGCAGGCGTCGGGCCTTTGGTGGAAGCGAACGAACCAAGCGCCGGATACCAGTCGAAGCTTGGAATAGGACCAACAGGAATTGGGGGAGCGATTCCGGTAAGCCCTCTAATAACACGGCCTGCCGCAATGAACATTAGGAGGTCTTCTTCTTGTAAGCCATTGAGCCATTTGGCCATTGGGCGGATTGTATCTGCTTTTGATTCGGAGATAGCGCCGTCTTCGACTAGGCAATCAATGGAAGAGAAGGGGTTCATAAAAGAGGAATTGTTTTTGCGTAATTAATATTAACGAAATACCAGGGGCTAAGATCGTGCTAACATTAATTTATTAGTTGGCGACAAAGGAACAAGATTAGAATAATCAGCAGGATGATTATGATTCTTAGTATTGTCATAACTACAATCTACCATAGTGTAGCATAATATAAATATTTGTCAAACATTATTTACTTGCTATTTAATACAAGCGCGCGTAGCATGTATGTATATATGAGATTGCAAATCCCGAACAACTTCGTTGTATGAGGCAGAGAGGAAAGAAGACTTACACCAGGCCAACCACACCTGAAGAAACTGAAGCAGCTATCGAAAGATCAAAGAGACACATCGAATCAAGACGGACCAAACCAGAAGAACAGCCTAGAGGACGGAAGACTAAGCATATTGCAGAAGTTAGTGCACGAATTAATGATGCAAAGATTCCATTCACTCTTTCATGGATTCATGTATCCGAGTTAAGTTTAGATACTACTCATGGTATTAAGAATCAGATCATGCTTATGTATAGTAATGGCATATTTGAAATCTTGCCACAGCACGTTAATGGAAAGAACATCATAGAATATGTTGGGCTTAGATTTAATAGAATTACTTATTGGTGTATGCTTCCGACTATATCTTCCCCAAATCATTTCCACACATTCCATGCTTATCTTACTAAGCAATTTAACAAAGCTAGAGACGTTTTCGACTTATGATTGCTATTAATGCTTCCGAAAAAAGAGTATGCGTTCCTTCTTTTGAACGTATGAAGCAACTGTATTCTTATGGTTATACTAATACAGAGATTGCTGAAATAATGAACCAGGAGTTTTCTGACATTGAGTTTAGCTCATATACCACCAAGAGGATTAAGGATATTGTTCAAGCGAATCTTGAAGAGTTCATTGAGTTTAAGATCAGACTTACTGGACAATGCATTGATCAGATCCAGAATCAAGTCAAGCTTATGTTCGAGGCCACCAAGGACGTTGAGCTTGTCATGGTGAGAGTGTATGTTAAGAAACTACAAGACGCTATGGAGTCTTTAGACTCTTTAGACTTGGACGAGATAGATCCAGAGACAGGATCTTATCGTAACACGTCTCGCATCTTCGTCTTGATTGAAATGGCAGAGAAGCTCCAGAGCAAGATTGCAAAGATCGTGGGCACAGATGCCTTGAGGGAGATCGAGATTTACAAGGCCCGTGCCGCCATCAAAGCCGATGCTGATTCTAAGCTGGGCAACCTTGTGCCGACGTTCGGCAGAGAAGTTACTGAAGGAGCTAAGTTTCTTTAAACGGCCTCGTCGGATTAAGCCAAGTAGCTAAAGCAATTCCGCTCCTCTTCAATAATTAATATTAATTACTTGGCTTCTTCGTTTCTTCTTCTTTACTTAATTAAACTTAACTATTAATCTAACTCCTCCTAACTACTATCAGATATTATTTTACGTTAGGTATATGCAGCAAGGGCTGGCGGCTGGTAGATCATAGTTAGATAGCCCCCGCCCCCGCCCCCGCCACTTGGAGGGCGGGAGGTTAGAAATTGGTCTGGTCGGTCTGACCCGGCCATCGACTACCCGGATACCCTCGCAACTGCGCCAAAATCGACGTGGCGCTCTTCAAGCGTCCATTGGGCACACTTACCCCATATGGCCTAACCGAACGATCCTAGGGCATCCTAGCGTCTAACCGTTAGGAATAGGGGTAGAGTTAAGGTTAATTATATTCTGGATGCGAAGCCCCTCAAAGGGTTGGAAAAATATTTTCTGGATTCGAGTTACAGAAGTAGAAGCGATTCGTGGTTTTTCATAATTTGAATTGCTTTGTCAGATTTAGAATTAGCTTGACAATCCAGTGTTGGCTTCGACAAATACGTGTAGAAAGTTTGGGGGTCTAGTTTCGGGCTGAATGAGACAATTAATATTAATTATTTGGTATGATGGTTTGGTATTGTTTGATGGCCTGATGGATCAAGATTATTGGATTATGATTTGGGATTCCAGAATTGTAGAAAATATTCTGTTAAGGTGTCATAACCGCAGCTAGTAGCCGGGTGCGCCTTTCGATCCGCCTCTGTTAGCTATCAGCTAGATAAGAGATTCCTTAACTGTTATCTAATCCTAACCCTAACGCCTAGCCCTAACGCTTCATCCCATCAGCTCCACTAGTATCAGTTACTTGATAGATCTCTCCTGGCTCTAGCGGATCGTTAGGTAAAGCTGTTACGACATACGGCAAGCCTAGTAGTTGCTAGCTATCAGCTAGGAATAATTAATATTAATTATGCTGCGCGTATGAACACCGAACAGTTAGAAGAAACATTGAAGAAAAAGCTTCACAAGTTGCCGGTCGTCTGGTTGAATCACTCCGTCGTTGGCACCTGCCACGGCGCGGAAGCTTCCGCTTAGTGCCATTCTTGGAGCTGGGTTGAACACTTGCCGCAGATTGATCTTTGAAATATCCCTTTCCTAGTTCTCATTTCAGGGGACTAGCCCGCTCTGTTCTCATGAGAGAAACGGAATGGGCTTTCCTTTCCTGAAATAAACACAAAAAAGAACGTAGTAGAATTATGTCGAAAAATACAAAGCAAGTTGAAGCTCCAATCGAAGCCGTTGAATCGAAGCCGATTGAGCTAATGGAAACGCCGCTTGGCATCGCAACAGTCGAGACTGAAGCTGTCCGAATTGAACGCGAAGCGAAAGAGAAGGAAGCGGCTCGTGCAAAAGCAATCGCCGAAGCGCCACGTTTCAAGCTGGCTGGCAGCGAGGTTAATACCTATCTGTTAGAGAATGCAATCAAACGAGTCATTAGCGATTCGGGACGGATCGCTTCAGAAGCTTCCAAGCTAAACCTTGGAAGTGAAATCAAAACGATCACCGGAAGCGCCGTTCGCGTGGTGAATATCAAAGCGGCTCGCGAGCTTGCCTCGCGCGGTTTGCTGGGTGACAAAACGAAGACAAAACAACGTCTGGATGATTTGATTCAGATGAATTCATTGATTGACGCATGCCAGCACTTCGGATTGCTGAAGCGCCAAGTTGAGAAATGAAACCGGAAAGGGGCGAAAGTTAATATTACTTTCGCCCCTTGAAATGAGAACTAGAAAAGGGGCATGGCAAGCTAGCCTCGCGGGTGAAGCTGGGAACATAATCCTTCCCAGCTTACCGTTTGGAAACCTAAGATCTTGCGAAGCATTTGACTATGCTTTCAACTGAATAGGTGAAACGGCTTGTGGAAAGATGGACTAGAATTAACCTACCGCAATTCGCTTTGCTGGGTTTGCTTATGATCTTTCCAAACATGAAAAACTTATTTCAACTCACTCTTACTCCACTTTGATATATCCGGGGGAAACTGATATTCCCAAAAACCTAAGCAAGCCAAGAATGGTTTGCCCTTTTACCTTTCTAGTTCTTTCTCCCTATCGCTTGACTCTAAGTAGTCTTTACAAGTGGTGGGTATGTTTGTTTGCTAGTGTATAGGATTCACTGCTTGACGCATCACTAAGAGATTGGTGGGTGTGTTTCTTATTATGTAGATGGGTTAGTCTTTACTTGTTGTTATCTGCTTAGGTTGTCTGCTTTGCTT
>Ga0164308_10000185_pt1 | contig 33466 bp, 27 predicted proteins | sample Whisoiple_246_MG_FD_109983 | JGI IMG/M metagenome (GOLD analysis project Ga0164308, IMG submission 109983) | Soil microbial communities amended with fresh organic matter from upstate New York, USA - Whitman soil sample_246_MG | ecosystem: Environmental > Terrestrial > Soil > Unclassified >... | reverse complement strand
TGAACCTGCCGGGTAAGGGATTGGCGCTCCGAATGCGACCAAGCAGAACGCAAGCGGGCCGAGGATCGCGAGCCCGCTGAGAAGCCCGATTCTCAAGCCGAGCCCGAGCTTGCCGTATGAGAGCGCCGCGAACAGTGACGCGACGGCTACGACGAACGGCAGCAGGATCTGCGCTGCGACGTATGGCACTGGTAACCCGTGGAAGTCGCTGCGAACGCCGTAAACCGCCAGATGGGTCAACAGCCAAGCAGCGCTCCCCGTGAGCGCAGCCAGCCGACGTTTGCGTACCAGTTCGCGAGCGGGTGAGGCGCCCAACGCGGGGACGCCCAGAGCTGACGTCGATGGGAGGCTAGCGGGGCCGGGTTCGGGAATTTCGCCGAACAACGCGCTCAGGTCTGGGTCGGGTGGGCTGGTCACTGGGGCTCGATTTCGACGTACGCCAGCAAGTCGGCTTGGTTTCGAACATTTCACGGGTTTCGCTGATGCCGGAGCTGCTGTCCCGATGTAGGCGCCGTTGAAGCCTGTCGGTAACCAAGTCCCGTGTGTCGACGTACGGCCCGAGTCATGCGCCGATCCAACGCCTATGTGCTCCGCAATCTAAGTCTATCCAAGAAGCTCGCGGTCTCGATCGGCCTCTTGTCTGGGTTGGTGCTCTTTCTCTCGGGCTGGGTGATCTCCGTCGCCGCCATCAACTGGAGTTTCAGCTGGATGACGGTCCTGGATTGGGGGATTCGGGTGGGCATGTTGCAGAGCGATCTGCGATGGCTGCTCTTTGGGGCGCACGTCATCTCGCTGGGGCTGCTCTTGCCTCTAAGCCTGATGTTGGTGCGACGCATGCCGCTGCCACGCCTCACGCGGCGCGCCCTATTCGCGGTCGCAACGGCTCTTGCTGCCCTTGATGTGAGCGCCTGGCTGCTCTTGCCCTTCTTTGCGTTCCAGCGAGCGGTCCTCGGCGGCATCGTGCTCGCGTTGACGATTCTGCTCGGCTACCTCGTGGGCGCGCCGCTCAGCGCGATGTGGCAGACGCGAAGTTGGCGCGAGCCACCGCGCCCCGTCCGTGTGGTTGTCGTTGGCGGTGGGTTCGCCGGGCTCGACAGCGCGCTGGGACTCGATCGCGTCCTCGGCTGGAGCGACAAGCTCGAGCTGACGGTGATTGATCGCAAGAACTATTTCTTGTTCCCACCGCTCTTGCCCAGCGTTTCCGTGGGCGCGATCGAAACTCGTCAGGTCACGTACCCATTTCGTCGCATTTTCGAAGCCACGAACATCCGCTTCAAAAAGGAGACCGTCGAACGAATCGACCTCGAGCGCAAGCTGATCGTCTCCAAGGTGGACGTCGCCGCAGACACGGACAGCGGGGCGCTGCGCGTCCGTCACGACGAGACGCCGTTCGACTACTTGGTGCTCGCACCCGGCTCAACGACGCAAACCTTCAATACGCACGGCTGCGAACACGCATTCTTCATGCGTGAGCTGGGCGACGCGATCGCGCTGCGCAACCACATCATCGATTGCTTCGAGACGGCCGCGCGCGAATCGGGGGAGCAGCTCGCCCGAGAGATGCTGCGCTTCGTGGTGATCGGTGCTGGGCCGACTGGCGTCGAAGTAGCGTCTGAGATGCGCGACTTGATCGATAAGGTGCTCTTACCCCGCTACCCAGAAATCGACGCTGCGTGGGTTGACGTCGTGCTCGTCGACACGGGTGAGCGCGTGCTGCCCGGTTGGAATCCTGCAGTCGCGAACAGCGCGGAGCGGCAGCTCTCGCATTTGGGGGTGCGCGTTCTGCACCAAGCGCGGGTCGTGGAGATCGGCACGGATTGGGTCAAATTGAAAGGAGGTACAACCCTCGAAGCGCGCACCGCGTGCTGGTGCGCTGGAGTTGCTGCCGCGCCTTTGATGGCGCGCACCGGCCTACCATTGGATCGCGCAGGCCGCGTTGCGGTCGAAGCCGATTGCCGAGTGCCCGGCCATCCGAGCGTGTTCGTGCTCGGTGACGCCGCCACGTTCGTGGACAAGGACGGGCGCCCACTTCCTCCACTGGGACAGGTCGCATTTCAGCAAGGCGCTCGAACGGCGAAGAACCTGGTGCGCCTGCTGCGCGGCGAAGCGACCAAGCCCTTCGAGTACTTCGACTTCGGTCAGCTCGTCAGCGTCGGTCACCAGTTTGCTGCGGTGCGCTTGCTCGGCGTTCGACTCTCGGGCTTCATCGCGTGGTTCGTGTGGCGCTCTCTGTATCTCGGTAAATTGGTCGGTTTTGGCAACAAGATCCGGGTCATGCTCGACTGGACCTTAGACTTGTTCGTGGAGCGCTCGAGCTCGCAGATCCACGCCACCCGCGAGAAGCTCGAGGCCGATGCTGTGCACGATCACGAGCCTGCGCGCGCGCTGCTGCGTGAGTCAGCTGCCCCCGCCGCCTTCCCGCGCGCCGTCGAAGTAGCTGCGCGCGTGACGGGGGCGTGAGCTCGCGAGCGTGAGGTTGAGCTTTGGTCAGGCGCTACTACCGGTGACGACCAACGCGGGCCGTCCCTGCGCGACAGTCAGTGCGCCGCTCACGCTTGAAACGAAGTGACTCGAGCAGCGTAGTTCGGTCACGCCACCAGCCGCGTCGGGTCACCGAAGCGGCCGGTTCGTTTTTCAAGCAAAGAGGAGAGATCATGAAAAGGCAAATTCGCTGGATATGCTTCGCTTCAGTGCTGAATGTTGCTCTGTGCATTGCTGTGGCTGGGGGCCGCGCAAACGCTAACGGGAGCAAGGAGATCTCTTTGACTCCAGCGGCCGACGTGAAATACGTGCCGCTCGATCCCAAGGACACGGAAGGGCGGGGACCGCAGATCTCGGTCGTGTTTGGCGACATGAAAAAGAAGGCCCCGCTTGGCTTTCTCTTCAAGGTTCCGCCGGGCTTCAGGCCCGGTCCGCACACACACACGTCCGACTACCACGGCATCGTCCTCGAGGGCGCCGTGCACGATTTTGCCGCTGGGGGCGTCGAAGGCAACCCGATCGGTCCGGGCGGTCACTGGTTCCAGCCAGGCAATCTGCCGCACGACAACCATTGTGCGAGCACCACGCCGTGCGTGATGTTCATCTACACTCCTCGCGGCTTCGACTTCATTCGGTTGAAGGATCACATTTGAGCGGACGCGAGGTGCCGACGCCTGCGCTTTGATGCCCACCAGCGATCGAATGAGAGCGGACTCGCAGCGCTCAGAGCGAGCACGACGAGGCCTGCAATGTACAGCAGATTGAGTTCGTACCCGACCGGACCGAATTCTGCTCCCGAAGGACCGATTGCCTTGAGTCGAATCGATGAAAAGCCGTAGCGAAGGTGCACGCCGAGGATCGCCGTGAGCATCACGATCACGAGCGGCACGCTGAGCAAGGCGACAGCTGCGCCGAGCATGAGCGCGACGCCGCCTAGGAGTTCGAGCAGCGTCGTGGCCCACGCGATGGGCGTAGGTAGTGGGACGCCGAGCGCGCTCAGGATCGCCGCGAAGTTCGCTGGCCCGCGTGTAAGCTTCGCATAGCCGTGCGCCGCGAAGCCGTATCCGATGAGCAACCTGAGCGGTAGCAACGGCCAACCGCCGCTTTCAAGCCTAGCCCGGAGGGTATTCATCGGTGCTCTCCCGCGTGTCCGATGGTCGCGAGCCAGCTCGCAAGCGCGGCGAAGTCGACACCCGAAGCGTCGGAGGGGATCAACTCTTCGCCGGTCGCGCCAAGACGGTTCACCCAGAACGTCGGAAAACCGAACCACTTGGCCCCGGCGGCGTCCCAGCCCCCGAATGCGGAAAACGCGATCTGTTCGCGCGGCAGGCGGAGGAACATTGGACCGAGCGCGTAGGCACGTGGGTCGGGCTTGTAAGTCTTGGCTCGATCGGTCGAGAGCACCACGTCGAAGAGGCTCCCGAAACCGCTGCGATCGAGTAGGCGAGTGATCATCTTCGGCGAGAAATTCGCAAGCGGAGCGAGTTTCAGTCCGGAGCTCTTCCAGCTCAGAAGAGCGTCGCGAGCATCGGGCCATGGTTCGAGCTCGCTATAGCTGTCTACGAGGCGTCGCTGGTCGGCGGGAGTGACCGACACCTTCAAGTCTTTCGCGGCGTACGTCAGCGCCTGAGCGGTGACGGCCTCGAAATCGACGTACTTTCCGGCGGATGCTCTGAGCCACGAGTATTCAAACTGTCGTGTCTTCCAGGCGCTCCAAAGCTCCAACCCGCGCTTCGGCACGATCGTCTCTGTGACGCGCGCTACCGAGCGCGGGTCGAAGATCGTGAGCAGATCGAAGCAGATCGCGCGGATCGGTGGGCGCTTGCTGGGTTCCGGGGCGGCAAGTGCCGGAGCGGTCAGCGCTGAGCTGCCGATGGTGGTGAGAAAGCCCAAAAGTTCGCGTCGCAACATGGATAAACCTCGAGAGTCGGAGTCAAAGTACGCGGCACGCTTCACCTCGAGCGTGCTCGAGAGCCAGCGCGAGCTCGGCTCGTGGCTGCTCACCAATCAGGCGCTGCAATTCGGTGCCGTGTTCGTCGAGTTGCAGGAAAGTGGGAACCGCGTGCACACCATAACGCTCGGCGAGCGCGCGGCCACTGGCTGTCTCCACATCCACCCGAACGACGGTGCCGTCGCCGCCCGTGCACGCGCGTTCGAGCTCCGCGACCAACGGGGCGGTTTTGGCACAAACGGCGCAGTGGGGGCTGATGAACTCGACCAGATGGCCTTGGCCGACGGGCACCGTGGCTGCTGAATCCGGTCGGGTGTCGAGCTCGGATAGCGAGCAAGCGTTGACGCCCGGGATGCTGCAGTCATGGTTCGCAGTGGCAGGTGCCGGGAGCCGTGACGATGTTGCCGTCGAGGCCGCTGGGACCAGAGTATTCAGATGGTCGGTCGCCACGAGCAGGCCCATGACGACGAGCACAGCGCCCATTCCACGCTGAACGAACGGCGTAACCCGGCGCAAGCGTCTCAAGAACCCGAGGACTCGCGGCGCAGCGATCGCTGCGGCGAGCAGCGGAGTCGAGAGCCCCAGCGCGTAACTGGCGAGCTCGACCGCGGCCAACCGAGAGGACGCCGAATGACTCGCGGCGTAGCTCAGCGTCGCGCCGAGTATCGGCCCGACACAGGGCGTCCATCCGAGCGAAAAGGCGGCCCCGAACAGCAAGCCACCCGCGAAGCCCCCCGGCGCTGGTATTCGCTCCAGCAGCGGCCGCCCGTCGTGATCGAGCGCTGGGAATCGAACGACGCTAGCAAGCTGTGCTCCGAACAGCAGCATCGTCGCGCCGGCTGCCGTCATGACCAGGCGTCGGTGGTTCGAGAGAGCGAGCGCAAGCGACGATACGCCTACGCCCAAGACCACGAAAACGACCGAAAGGCCCAACGCAAAGCCCAGCCCAGCGAGTGCGAGTCGAGTGCGACTGGGCGAGCGCGAGCCGCTGAGGAGCGAAACGTACAGCGGTAGCAGTGGCAGAATGCAGGGCGACACGAACGTGGCCAGCCCCGCGAAATAGAGCCCGATGAATGAAGCAAACGTCATGGAACGACCTCAGGGCAAGTGAGACAGCGCATGTTTGACCGCGCAGGCTCCGCTTCAGCGACAGCCAACGTCAGCGGCGCACGACACATCCGATGCAGAAACCGCGGCGACCTGCGACGTGCAGCGGAGTTTGTTTTGAGTTGTGAGAGCAACTGGCAGGGCGAGGCTGATGCCGCTACGCCCCCAGTCTGCAGGTGTCGAGGCGCTCTAGTTCGCTTGTACGGACACCACCGGGCAATTCACCATCGCAGCCACCGCGCCGCTGCCGGCCGCCGTGCTCGCGGTCGCTGCGTTACTGACGCTGTCGAATTGCGCGTTCGGGTATGGTGTGACGTCCCACAACGGTGAGTAACTGGCGTTGCTCGGCAGCGTAGCGGTGACGTTGTGCGTCTGCGTGCTGCCCGCTTCGGTCTTGAACCCGGACGCCGGCCCCATCGCGTCGTCGTTGAATGTCACGTAGATGGGGGAGGTGGGTACCATGCCACGCACGGCCTTGATGCCACCGGCCTTCTCGCCGAAGTTGAAGTAGTGAACGACCTTGCCAGCGTACCAGCCGCGCGTGAGGCCCGTGCCGGACGTGTCGCCGCTAGCGCGCAAGCTCGCGGTCGACCCGTCGGGGACTATTGGGCAATTCACGAGCATGTCCGTCGCTTGGGTAGCGTAGCCGGAAGTCATGACAGCTTCGACGCTCGTGAACGTATTGGCGACGTAGGAATCGGGCACGGTGACGGCCACCACCTGCCAGAAGTCGTTGTAGCCGGCGTCGCCGGGGATGACGCCCACGATGTTGAGCTGACCGGGCACGGGTGCCCCGCCTTTCATCGGTACGTAGATGGGAGCGGGCATCGCCGGCTGGACGTCGAAGTTGTAGTACTGAATGACCTCGCCGTTCGGACCGAAGCCCCGCGTGATGAACGGCTCCTGATCGAAGTTGACCGCCGCGTTTGGACTGGGGAGCGCAGGGGATGCACTTCGCTTTTGTAGGTGTCCGGCGTCATCGCTGAAGCGATCGATGAACGCTTGCGGTGCCGTGTCGGGATTCGTGCCCGAGCCCGCGGGCGGCGGGTTCATGGTGTTGTCACTCGAGCAGGCGCTAGCAAAGCAAAGTACGAGACACGAACCGAAGAAGTGGGCGCGATTCACGTAAACCTCCGTTGGACAAAATGCGCCGCCCGCCGCAGCGGAGTAGGCGCGGGGCGAGTTCAGCGTGCGTCGAGTTATGCGGGTGACGAGCGAGCGGTTACTGAGGGTCGTCGTTTTTTTTGAAGGCTCGGCTAGATGGTCGGCGCGCCGTCTTCTGTAACGCCCGTTCGGCTAGAGCTGTTTGGTCAGAAATTGTCGCGGCGGGCTCGTGTAGCCATGGCTCGTGTAGAGGCGCTTGGCGACGACGTTGTCGTATCGAACCATCAGATGCAGCGCGCGCGCTCCGTGCTCGCGTGCCACCGCTTCGGCGGCAGCGAGCGCGCCGCCGCCATGTCCGCGCCCGCGAACGTCTGGCAGCAGGAAGAGCTCCGTGAGGAAAGCGTCGCGTCCATCCCACTCTAGGTCATAGCCCCAAGTCAGCACGAAATAGCCAAGGATCCCGGCCTCACCCTCCAGCAGCGCCGCGACACCCAGCTGTCGATCGCGAAGCAGAGTACGCAATGCTCGCTCCTTCGTCGAAGCGTCCCACGGCGTGCCCTCGAAGGCGTTGAACGGTTCCATCATGCTGAGGAAGAGTGGCACCTCAGCCTCGCTTGCAATTCTTGGGCGCACGGCAGACATGGCTGCTGGTACGTGCGGGTCGACGTTCGGTTACGCTTCAGTCCTGCTCTCTAGGCCACTTAGCGCTCAGAAAACCATAGGGGCAAACCAAGCCCAGTACGGGGGCACGAACGATTCGTCTTCATTTTCATGTAATCCCCGAGCAGCTCGCGACCTTTAGCCTCGAACCAGGAGTCACGAGGAGAGAAAATGGCGCGTAGAACCAGTGCACAACCGCTCGACACGGGCGATAACTTCCCGAATATTCAGCTTTCTCTAGTCGATGGGCGACGCCTTTCAGTTCCCCGCGACTTGAAGCCACAATTCAACGTGGTGCTCGTCAATCGCGGAGCTTGGTGCCCCTACTGTCAGCTCCTGTTGCAGGCAGGCGTGCAGGGGGTGCTCGTGGGTGCCGTGTCCATTGTCGTGTACACGCGCGCCGTTGCCAGCTTGGGGCCGACGACGACGTCGCTCTTCACGGCAGCCGTCCCTTGCGTGACGACTTTGGCAGCCATCCCGCTTTTGGGAGAGACACCGTCGGCAGTCGTTCTGTCGGGCGTGGGAATCGTCACTTTGGGGATGGCGCTCGGTCTTCGGACTCCTGCGACACCGCGCTGACGCTGAGCCGAAGCGCACTACGGAGTGCTTCGGCCGGCGGCGACTATTGCCGCGGACGTGCGTGGCGAAGCGCTCTGACGACCGTCGCGGGTGGGGGGGGGAATCGTTGTTCGTAGCCTCGGCCGACCAAGGCGGACATGGACGAGAAGCCCGCAGGCAAACGTGACCAGCGCGGCGAGCAGCATCGCCCAGCGCATGCCGTCGACGAACGCCGCTCGTGCGTGAGCGATTAGCTGCAGCGCGTCGGCCGCTGGCATGTTTTCGGCCGTAGCCAGGGCGCCACTCAGGGTTTCGGCGGCCGCTCGTGGCACCCCGCCGACTTCTCCCATGCGAAAGCGATACACCGAGCCTGCGATAGTCCCGAGGATTGCGATCCCGAGCGCGCCTCCGAGCTCGCCGCAGGTCTCGGATAGCGCAGAAGCCGCGCCGGCGCGTTCGGCTGGGGCATGGCTCACGATCAGATCAGTGACCAGGGTCACCGCGGGTGATGAGCCGAGGGCCAGGAGCATCGACCCGCTGATTACCAGAACGAGAGACGAGTCAGGTTCGAGTCGCGCGAAGACGCCGAGGCCGCTCGCCGCGACGAAGAGACTGGCCGTGATCACCCGCGCGACGGGGAAGCGTTTCACGAGCTGCGGCGCGAGTTGCGAGCCGGTGATGAAGCCGAACGCGGCTGGGAGCATGCAGACTCCGGCGGTGAAAGGCGAGAGCCCGTATACCTGCTGCAAGCATAGGGCGAACAACAAGAAGCTTCCGAACGTGGCGAACAACGCGAAGAGATTGACGGCAAGCGAGGTCGTAAACTCCGCAATCCTGAATAAGGCGGGATCCAGAAGCGGCTCTGCCAGGCGGCGCTGCCTACGAAAGAACAAGCCGCCAAGGAGGATGCCGGTCGAGATGGCGCAGAGCGCGAGCCATCCCGAGTCGCCGAGGGCGGCGCGTTTGATGCCATAGATGATCGGTAGCACGACGAGGGCGGACAGCGGCGCGCTGAGCCAATCGATCGAGCTCCGTTGCTCAGAGCGGAACTCGGGCAGCAGAAACGGCCCAAGCAGGAGCAGGAGGATCATGACCGGAACGCCGATCAAAAAGGCCGATCCCCACCAAAAGCGCTGGAGCATGAGCCCGCCAGCGAGCGGACCGATGGCAGCTCCGGTCGAGAAGCTCGTCGCCCAGACACCAATCGCGAACGTGCGCTCCCTCGGATCCGAAAACAAGTTGCGAATCAGGGACAGGGTCGACGGAGCGAGTGTGGCCCCAGCGATACCCTGAAGACCGCGCGCGACGATCAGCATCGTCGCGCTCGTCGAAAACGCGCAGAGCACGGATGCGGCGCCGAAACCGCCCGCGCCGATCAGGAGCAAGCGCCGGCGACCAATGCGATCGCCGAGCATCCCCATCGTGATCAAGGCGCCTGCCAGCAAGAAACCGTAGATGTCCACGATCCAGAGCAACTCAGTGCTGCTCGGCTCGAGGGTTCGACCGAGCGACGGCAACGCGAGATCGAGGACCGTCAGGTCCATCGAATAAAGCATGCACGGCAGGGCGATCACGCCGAGCCCGATCCATTCGCGGCGGCCGGCCTTGCTCGCCGTGGGCGGCTCGTTTGACGAGGGCGGTGACGAGGGCGGTGACGAGCTCATGCAAGTGAGTGCTGGCGCCGGTCGAAATGTTACGCCGGAGTTTTCAGCCTTTTACGGGCCCATGCCGCGCGAAACCTGCGCTAGCCTCTCCCGTACACGTGACGACCGGACACGCAGCCGATTTCGAGACCGTCGCCGCCCTGCTCCGTGGGGAGCACTCGGCGTTCACGTCGCTCGTGCGTGCGTATCACCCGGCATTTCTTCGCCTGGCGCAGGCCTGGGTGCGAGATCGAGCCGACGCTGCGGAGGTCGTGCAACAGGCCTGGGTCTCTGCGCTCGAATCGCTCGCGACGTTCGAAGGGCGGTCGTCGCTCCGGACGTGGCTGTTCGGCATCGTCATCAATGTCGCACGGTCGCACGTAAGAGCACAGAAACGCACGGTTCCGCTCTCCGCGCTGGTCACTGAAGAGGCAACGGACAGCCCAGCCGTCGAGGCTGAGCGGTTTCTGCAAGATGGCGAATGGGTGGGTCACTGGGCAACCTGGCCAACGCCGTTTCCGAGTCCGGACAGCGCCCTCGAGCGCGAGCGCCTGCGCGCGCTACTCGAACAGGTCCTCAGCGCGCTGCCGCCCCTGCAACAGCAAGTGATGGTGCTGTGCGACGTGGAAGGCCTCACTGGCGAAGAAACCTGTAACATCTTGGGCATCTCGAGCACCCATCAGCGTGTGCTTCTGCACCGCGCCCGCGCCCGCGCCCGCGCGCTGCTTGAAGAAATCTTCGCAGACAAGGCCGAAGTGTAATGGGCAAGAAATCACTCGATCAATGCCAGGAAGTCGTGGAGCTCGTGAACGAGTACCTGGGCCATGCGCTGACCGCTGAGGACCGCGCGGCGCTCGAGGCACACCTCGCGACGTGCCCACCCTGCACCACCTACCTCGCGCAGATGAAGACCGTGCTCGACACTGCAAGTTCGCTTGGAAAGGCGTCGCCGCCAGCCGATGTGGAACGACAGCTGATGACGATATTTCAGCATTGGTGCGAAAAGAAGCCGCGCCACTAGTTGCCGAGAGCTCGCATGTTTGTCAGCAGAGCAATGGCAGTGCGCATCGACCACGCTGAGGCGGCATTGACCCGGAGCGTGGTCGAAGCCGTGCTCGCCTCGGGTCGCGCACCAGGAGCCTTCCTGCAAGATCTCGGGTCGGGTGTCGCGGCGTACCTCCGGCCCGGGTCGCCGATGAACAAAGTGATCGGCGTGGGTTTTGGCGAACCGATCGACGAGGGCGCCTTGGCCGTTTTCGAGCGTGAGCTTCGGATGCGCGGTGAGCCAGTGCGCGTGGAGCTCTCGACGTTGGCGCTCCCCGAGTCAGCCGCTCGGCTGACCGCGCGTGGCTATGGACTCCTGGGGTTCGAAAACGTGCTCGTGCGATCAATGGCGACGGCCACAGCTCCCATTGCGGAAGTTCGCGTCGAGCGCGTCAACGCCGGGACCGTGAACGCCTGGCGCAAGGCGACCGTCGTCGCTGTCGCAAGCTCGGATGAGAGTGGCGCGCCAGCGGACCAGCTCTCACTGGCCGAAATCGCGGCAGCAATCGAAGATATGCTCGAGTGCAGCAACTTCGAACGTTACCTCGCGTTCCTGGATGGCGAGCTTGCCGGTGCGGCGAGCATGCGTATGCACGGCACAGTCGCGCAACTCACGGGCTCCGCGACTCTACCCGCACAACGTCGTCGCGGAGTGCAGGCCGCCCTGATCGCTGCCCGGCTCGAGGAAGCACGCGCGCGCGGCGCCGATCTCGCCGTCATCACGACGGCCCCGGGATCTCAGTCGCAAGCGAACGTGATGAAGCATGGCTTTGCGCTCGCATACGCGCGGGCAATCTTGGTGTTGCCGGCGACCTAGTTTCGGACGAACGGCTCAGGCGTCGTATGCGGTGCCAACTAAGTGGGACCGAACGCTTGGGAAGTCGCAGCCAATGATGCGTTTGGCGCCGGTGCGAGGACGTTCCGCTCGAGCCGAATCAATGCGGCCAATGACCAAGCTTGAAATGGAGCCCCGAAGCGCTCACGCAGCACGCTCTCGCGCCGCGCGATTCTTGGCCAACGATTCCAGGCAACGCGCGACGAGCGCTGTCCAGCCAGTCTGGTGGCTTGCACCGACGCCGCGCCCGTCTTCTCCGTGAAAGTACTCGTGGAACAGCACGAGATCCTTGAAGTGCGGGTCCCTCGCGTAGCGACTCTCGTCGCCGTGACAGGGCCGCTTCCCGTCCGGACCGGGCAGAAAGATGCTCGATAGCCGCCCAGCGAGTGCGGCCGCGATTTGCTCCAGATTCATGCGCACGCCGGAGCCGGTTGGATACTCCACCTGAAACGAGTCCCCGTAGTAGTGGTGGTAGCGTTCGAGCGCTTCGACAATCAAGTAGTTGAGTGGAAACCACACTGGCCCGCGCCAATTGGAGTTACCTCCGAAGAGGCCGGTCGTTGAATCACCCGGCGCGTACTCCACGCGGTGCTCGACCTCGCGTGCGAAGAAACTGAACGGCGATTCGTGGTGGACTCGACTGAGCGAACGAAGCCCGTGCGGCGACAAAAATTCCTGCTCATTCAGCAAAATCCGAAGCACTCGCTCGAGTCTTTCTCGCGATGGCACGGCCAGCAAGCGATGACCATCCGCGCCCGCGGCCAGTTCGGTGTATGCGATGTGCTGCGCGAGGTCCTTGCGATTGTCGAGGAACCACTGCATCCGCTTCTTGAAGCCGGGCAGTTTGTCGAGCACGACGTTCTCGAGAATCTCCACCGCAATAATCGGCAAGACACCCACCATCGAGCGCGTGCGAAGTGGAATGCTCTCCCCGTCGAGGCTGAGCTGATCATAATAGAAGCCGTCTTGTTCGTCCCATAGCCCGGTGCCCCCGAAGCGATTCATCGAATCCACGATTTGCACGAAATGCTCGAAAAATTTGGACGCGACGTCTTCGTAGGCTGGATCGCCGTCGGCGAGCTCGAGTGCCATGGACAGCATGGTCGCTGAATAGAAGGCCATCCAGGCGGTGCCGTCGGCTTGCTTGAGATGCCCGCCGGTGGGCAGCGGTTGTGAGCGGTCGAACACGCCGATGTTGTCGAGCCCCAAAAATCCGCCGGCAAATAGGTTGTTGCCTTCGGGATCCTTGCGGTTGACCCACCAGGTGAAGTTCAAGAGCAGTTTTTGGAATGCGCGAGCCAGGAACAACTTGTCGCGCTCGCCCCGTTTGGCCGTCATCTTGTACACGCGCCAGACGGCCCACGCATGAACCGGTGGGTTTACGTCGGAGAGCGCGAATTCGTACGCCGGAATTTGACCATTCGGGTGCATGTACCACTCGCGCAAGAGCAGGATCAGCTGCTCTTTGGCGAACTCCGGATCGATGCGCGCGAACGGCAGCATGTGGAACGCGAGATCCCAGGCGGCGAACCACGGGTACTCCCACTTGTCCGGCATGGAGATGATGTCGCGGCAGTACACGTGCCGAAAGTCGTGGTTTCTCCCATGGTGACGGGAGCCGGGCGGCGTTGGTTGCCCCTCGTCGCCTTCGAGCCACTCGTTGACGGCGTAGTGGAAGAACTGCTTCGACCAGATGAGTCCCGCGTAGGCTTGGCGCGCGACCGCGTACTCGGCGGGCTCGGCTGTGTCCGGGATGACGCGAGCGTAAAATGCGTCTGCTTCGAGTTTGCGTTCGCGAAACACGCGCTCGAACCCCGCACCAAACGGAGCCATGATCACCGGGCTGCGTCGACGCAGACGCGCCTGGATCACGAGGCTGCCGCGCGCCGGAACGTCGATCTCGTACCAAGCAGCGACTTTGGTTCCTTTGTGTTCGGGGTTGGTAGCATCCAGCTCGCCATTCACCACGCGCCGGTGAAAGGCGTCTTTGGTATATCTCGATGCCGAAGCAACTCCGAACACGCGCTCGGCGTTCGTTTCGTTCTCCGTGAATAGCAGCTCGCGTAGGGCCGGCGAGGGTTCGAACCAGATCTCGTATTCACCAAGCTCGGGATGAAGTAGATCGACCGCACTGGCGTTCTTCTCATGTAACTCGGGGCGCTGCGCGGCGTTTTCACCGCCGTAGCTCCATGTATTTCGAAACCAGAGCGTCGGCAGCACGTGCAAACGCGCGGGGTCTTCGGAGCGCGAATCGATCGTGATGCGCACCAAGATGTCTTCGGGATCCGCCTTTGCGTACTCGACGCTCACGTCATAATAGGCGTCCCCGTCGAGGACACCGGTATCCAGGAGCTCTAATTCTGACTCGTGCTTGCCTCGGCGGCGGTTCTCATCGACCAACCTCGCATACGGATACTCGCGTTGCGGATACTTATAGAGTCCTCGCAAGTACGAAGCCGTGGGCGTCGCATCCACGTAGTAATAGAGCTCCTTCACGTCCTCGCCGTGGTTGCCCTCGGGACCGGTCAGCCCGAAAAGTCGCTCTTTGAGAATTGGATCGTTGCCATTCCAGAGAGCGACGGCGAAGCAAACGCGCGCTTGCCGGTCGCTGAAGCCGAACAGGCCATCTTCACCCCAACGGTACGCGCGGCTCCGCGCATGGTCGTGAGGGAAGTAATCCCAGCAATCGCCATGCTCGGAGTAGTCCTCACGCACGGTGCCCCATTGGCGCTCCGCGAGGTACGCGCCCCAGCGCTTCCAGTTCTGTTTGCGGCTCGCGTCCTGGCGAAGGCGGATGGTCTCGGCGTCGTCGACACCGCTCGGGCGACGGTCTTCGGTCTCTGAGTGCGCGTGCTGATTCGTGTGCTGTCCCATAACCACTCTCAACGCTCGCGGGAGGCAGTTGGTTACGCATTCGGCGCAGATCGAGAAACTCACCCAATCCGGTAACCGAGCACGGCGAGCGACGTAACGGGCTGTGAGGACAGAACATGCGGGACTATTTCAGCGAGCAACGGCCGCCGGGGGACGTGCTACCGGCGTGCCCCGTGGTAAAAAACCTGAAGGGCCAGAAGGCGCTGGTCACCGGCGCAAACTCGGGGATCGGCAAATCCATTGCCTTGGCGCTTGGCCATGCCGGCGCCGACGTCGTCGTCAATTACGTATCTCGAGAGGAGGAGGCGCAACGAGTGGTGGCTGAAATCCAGCGCTGCGGAGCGCGGGCCTACGCGCATCGCGCCGACGTGAGCTCGGAGGCCGACGTGGAGCGCATGTTCGGTACGATGATCGCCGAGTTCGGCACTGTCGATATCGTGGTGAACAACGCCGGCTTGCAAAAGGACGCGCCCTTCCACGAGCTCACCGTGACCGACTGGGACTTGGTAATGAACGTGAATCTGAAGGGCCAATTCCTGTGTTCGCGTGCTGCTGTCCGCGAATTTAGGCGCCGCGGTGTGGTCAAAGACGTATCCTGCTCGGCGGGCAAGATCATCTGCATCAGCTCGGTGCATGACGTGATCCCCTGGGCAGGCCACGTCAACTACGCGACCTCGAAGGGCGGCATCTCGATGATGATGAAGAGCATCGCTCAGGAAGTTGCGCCGCTGGGAGTTCGCGTGAACGCCATCTCGCCGGGCGCGGTTCGCACCCCCATCAACATGGACGCTTGGGGGACGCGCGAAGCCTACAACTCACTGATGAATTTGATCCCCTGCAAGCGTATCGGGGAACCCACGGAGATCGGACGTGCCGCGGTGTGGCTCGCATCCGACGACTCCGACTACATCACCGGCACGACGATCTACGTCGACGGCGGGATGACGCTGTACCCGGGCTTCGAGACCGGCGGTTAGGCCGTGGAGGCGTCGCGCGCGGGACAATCGCCTCCGATGACGGCGCGCCAGTCTTTCATGCGTTGCAATTGTCTCCACCGAGCACGGAGTAAAAAGTCATGACCCAGGCCTCGACCCACTACGATGTAATCATCATCGGCTCCGGCGCCGGTGGCGGGACTCTCACGTTTCGCTTGGCTGCCTCCGGCAAGAAGATCTTGCTCCTCGAACGCGGCGACTACCTGCGTAGAGAAGCCGAGAATTGGAGCACGAAGGCCGTCAATCAAGACGGTCGCTACAACACGAAAGAGGTGTGGAGGGACAAGAGGGGCGAGGCCCTGCATCCGCACACCAACTATTTCGTTGGCGGAAACACCAAGTTTTACGGCGCGGCCCTATTTCGTTTTCGAAGCGAAGATTTTGGCGAAGTCGCCCACCATGGCGGCCTTTCGCCTGCTTGGCCCATCTCCTACGATGAACTCGAGCCTTACTATTCGCAGGCCGAGACCCTATACAGCGTGCACGGAAACCGCGGCGAGGATCCCACGGAGCCACACGCGAGCTCACCGTACCCGTACGCCGCGGTCAGCCACGAGCCGCGCATCCAACAGCTCAGCGACGATCTCGCGGCGCTCGGCTGCAAGCCCTTTCACGTACCACTCGGTGTGAAGCTCGACGAGAAGAACCCGCGCAAGAGTCCATGTATCCGCTGCGCGACCTGTGATGGACACCCGTGCCTGGTGAACGCCAAGAGCGACACGCAGATTTGTGCCATCGAGCCTGCGCTCGAATGCTCGAACGTGACCCTGCTGACGAATGCGTACGTAGAGAAGCTTGCGACCAGCAGCTCCGGTCGTGAAATCACCACCGTGCGCGTCAAACGTCATGGCGAGCTCGAAATCTACACCGCCAACGTCGTTGTGGTCGCGTGTGGCGCAATCAACTCCGCGGCGCTGCTTCTCCGTTCGGCAAGCAGCAAACACCCGCGCGGTCTCGGCAACGGTTCTGACATCGTCGGTCGTCACTACATGGGCCACGTCAATTCCGTGATGATGGCGATCTCCAAGTGTCCGAACCCGACTGTTTTTCAGAAGACCTTAGGGATCAACGACTTCTACTTCGGCTCGAAAGAGTGGCAGCACCCGATGGGTCACATCAGTTTCGTCGGCAAGCTCGACGCCGACACGTTGCGGGCGGGTGCGCCCACGATTGCGCCCGGTTGGACGCTCGACTTGATGGCGCGTCACTCGCTCGACTTCTGGCTCACGAGTGAAGATCTGCCAGACCCCGAGAACCGCGTCTCGCTCGATCGCGACGGGCAGATCGTGCTCAGCTACCAGCCGAATAACGAGGAGGGGCACAGCAGACTGATCGCCAAGCTCAAGGACTTGCTCAAGGGCAGCACGCGCTGCTCGGTGCACGGCCACGAGTGCCATCAAGGATTGTTCTCCCGTAACCTGTACGCAGCGCAGCGCATCCCCCTCGCGGGCGTGGCGCATCAAAACGGCACGATCCGTTTCGGTGATGACCCGAAGACATCGGTGCTCGATAGGAATTGCTGCTCACACGAAGTGAGCAACCTGTACGTCGTTGACGGCAGTTTCTTCCCCTCGAGCGCCGCGGTAAATCCTGCGCTTACGATCATGGCCAATGCCTTGCGAGTCGGTGATCACATCTTGGAGCGACTCAGTTGAGCCTGCCGATGATATCAAAGCGAAGCGGAGCGACGCGCTATCCCGGACGCGGGTTGGTCCGCTGCTCGGTCGCCCTACTCGCGGTATCGGTGCTCATCGCCTGCGGGGACGGCGATGACCCCGTGGACGCAGCGGGCGGGCGCGAGCTCTTGGCGCGCGTGCAAAACGAGAGCTATCGAAGCTGGCATCGCGCACCGGGCTGGGAGTCGCGGTTGCAGTCCATCGGTGGTGGCCATGGCGGGCAGCTCGACATCTACGTGAACGAAGTCGTCGCTGCGATATTGGACGACGGCAAACCAGTCAAGGAGTTGCCTCCGGGGTCGACGGTCGTCAAGGACGTCTGGAACGGGACGGATCTACACGCGATCGCAATCATGGATAAGCGAGCCGATGGTTGGTATTGGGCCGAGTTCAACGGCGCCGGCGACGTTTCTGCAGCGGGTCACCCGGTGGGGTGCATCAACTGCCACCAGAGCGGCGTCGACTATGTCAGGGCCTTTGTCTTGCCCTAGGGGATGACGGGCCGCTTCGCCCGAATCGCGAAAGCGGTCACTGATAATCACAAGGCGCCGAGAAACCGCGCCTCGCGTCTCGAGTAATGGGTGTGCCAGAGAGGCTTTGAGTCCGTCCCGTTGAATCGCGCGGCGAGCGAGCACTGCTTTGTCTGCCGTTTAGGAGGAATCGCATGAACACGTTTCGCATCATCGAAAATCATATGAGGTTCGCCAACCTAGCGACATGCGCCCTGGCGCTGTCGCTGTCGGCCGGTTGCCAAGGAGAGCTGCCGGACGAGAGCTCGGTCGGCACGGAGGCCGAAGCGCTAGGCAACAGTTCTGCTCAACTGCGCGACTTCATCGCTGCACAGGTGGGCGGCCTCGAGAAGCTCAAGGTGCCGGCCGAAGACTCGGCGATCCCGCTGCCGCCCGAAGATCCCAAGCGTCCGGGTCGCTACAAGACGACCGAGGCAAAGCGCTACCTCGGGAAGATGCTGTTCCACGATCCGGTCCGGACTGCGCGAATCAACGTCAACAAGAACGTGAATCCGCCCATCAGGACAGGCGAGCCAAGGGATTTGCCCCCGGGAACGGCGTTCGGCGGAACCGTAGCCGGCTCGAACGAAAATGTGCAGAAGGTCGTCGATGCGACGAAGAATACGGGCTCCTGCGGGAGCTGCCACTTGGGCGAAGCGGCGGGCAAGGCCGGCACGGCGCTGAACTTCAACGTGGGTGGTGAGGGCCGTGGATACACCGACGAGAATGGAAATTACATCATCCGTCGCCGGCCCCAGAGAGATCTCATTCCGAGAGAAAGCGCATACCTGCCTCGAGTCAAGCTGTTCGACGGCGATACCGGGGTGGACTCGCTCCCGACGCTCACCGATATCTATAGCGTCGGCGGGGTGCAGGAGATCGCCACGCCAGCGCGGCAGAAGGCGGATCCCCTGGCGGATGCGTTGCTCGCCACCGGCCGCCTCGACCAGCTGGACAGCGTGGCGCGCCAATCTCCGTCCATGGTTGGCTTCGCGTTCAACAACCGCCTTTTGTTTGGCGGCTTCGCCGGCGAGTCGAACTCCTTGCCGGGCGGACTGAATCCGTTGAACGACCCGGCTCAAGAGAACCTCACGCTCCTGCTACTCGACGCACACCGGATGCTGGACTTCGAGTCGGCAGAACTGCAAAAGATCCCGGCTTTCATCGAGCTTTTCAAGCAAGCCTTCCCGGACGAAGCGCAAGACTACGAAGGATGCAAGAAGGCTGACCCCACTGGCGGGTGCCAGCAAGCGTTGGACAAACTCGTCAACGACGACACCGTGCTACGGGCGACTGCAACGTTTCTACGCACTGCGGTCACTCGTAACACTCCGTTCGATCGATTCCTTGCTGGTGCCGACTCGTTGACCTCACGCCAACGGCGGGGCGCCAAGCTCTTCTTCACCAAAGCCGAGCAAGGCGGAGCCGGCTGCTTCTGTTGTCACAGTGGTCCGATGCTCAACAAGCAGCCCAACGACCCGGACGTCACCGGCATCGGAGAATTCGTCGAGCAGAACTTTTTCAACTTGGGTATCGGCGATCATCCCGTGCAGGCGCTGAACGCCCTGCGCAGGGGACATCTTCAGTTCGATCGTCGAGGAAATCCGCTCGCACATGGCGAGGACACCGGACGCCAAGAGATCACGCACGACCCAAATCACGCGTACAAATTTCGCAGCTTGACCCTGCGGCAGCTTAAAGACGCAAGGACGTTCTTCCACAACGGCTCGTTCACCGACGTCCGAGACGTGGTGAGCTACTTCAACGACGGCGTCCCTCAGGATCGACAGTTTGCGGGTCAGGCCAGGACCCTGGAGCCACGTTTTACCAATCCCCGCGGGAAAGGAACTCCGCGCGGTCTTGGACTGAGTGACGATCAAGTCGACGCGGTCGCCGATTTCCTCGAAAACGGCTTGTACGATCCCGGATTTGCGCAGGCTTTCCAACCCAACGAAGCTGACCTGAGCTACTCGAAAAACCGCCCGGAACTGGCGGTGCTGGGCGCGAAGGATGGACAACTCCTCAGCGGTCGCGCGGTGGACAACGACGATCCACTTTCCCGTCGAGATGAGGGTCTCGAATTTCTCGACGTGACACCGCAAGTGCGGGTCGAGCGGATCGACAGCGATCATTCTGGCAGTAGAACCGAAGACGTTTACCGTCTTACCAACATCAGTGACTCGCTGGTTGATACTCACTTGTTGGTCATCGTTCGTGGGCTGCCGGCACGAGTGCGGCTCACGAATGCGAGTGGAAGCACTCGCAACGGCGAGCCGTACATCCGCGTGTTCCTGCGAGCCGGCGTGCTACAGCCGGGCGAGCGCATCACGCAGCGCTTGGTGTTCAGCGACGTCGGGCGCTGGAGACTGCCGCCTTACAGGATTGAGCTTCTGTCTGGACAGGGCAACCCTTAGCGCTTGGACGGAGGCCGGGAGGAGCAGATCCTCCCGGCCTTTTGGTCTTCCAGAGAGGCGCTGCTCCAGGCTTCCGCCCCACGAGCGCCCGCGGCGCTAGCCTAGCGAGCCGTCCTCGGGAGATGCTCTGGCCGTTTGACACCGAGTTTCTGCATGCGACTGCGAAGGGTGCTGGGGCTCACGCCCAGAAGCTTCGCCGCGCCCCGCTCGCCCTCGATCCTCCAATTGGTCGACGCCAGCACTGCCTCGATGTGACGTCGGCCGGCTTCTTGCAGCGAGCCTAGGGAATCTGCGCCGGCAGAAGCGGCACTCACCTCCTGGTTGATCTTCGAATCTCGACCAGCGACTTCGCTGGCAGCGGGTGGTGATGCCGGCGCGCGCAATTGTTCCGCGAGAACCAACGTGCTGCCGGGTGACAGGATCACTGCGCGCTCGATCACATTTTGCAACTCGCGGATGTTGCCTGGCCAAGGATAGTTGACCAATTGGCTCAGCGTTTCCTCGCCGATTCGAGCAATGTGCTTGCCCATTTTTGCGGCCAGCTTTTGCACGAAGAAAGTCGCCAGCAGCGGAATGTCACCAGCGCGGTCGCGCAACGCCGGTGCTCGCAGCGGCACGACGTTGAGGCGATAGAAAAGATCCGCGCGGAACTTGCCTGCGCGGACTAGCTCGGCAAGATCGCGGTTCGTCGCCGCCACGACGCGTACGTCCACCTTGAGCGTAGTACTGCTTCCGAGCGGCTCGAACTCCTGCTCCTGCAATACTCGCAGCAGTTTCACTTGCGTATCGAGAGGCAGTTCGCCCACCTCATCGAGGAAGATCGTGCCGCCGTTCGCGAGCTTGAAACGTCCGTCGCGATTGGCGATTGCGCCAGTGAAGGCTCCGCGGATGTGGCCGAACAGTTCACTGTCGACGAGCCCTGCCGAGATCGCCCCGCAATTCACCTTCACTAGCGGGCGATGTCGGCGCGGACTGCGATCGTGAAACGCCCGAGCAAGGAGTTCCTTGCCCGTTCCCGTTTCACCGAGGATGAGCACCGTGGATTGGGTCCGACTGACCTGTTCGATTTGCCTGAGCAAGTCCAAAAGCGTCCGGTCATTGCCCACGATTTCTCCAAAGTTGTGCTCGCTCCTGATTTCCTCCTGCAAATACGAGTTTTGCTCTTCGAGGTGGGCCTTCTCCTGTTCCGTCGTCACGCGCTTCGTAATGTCCAGGAACATCGTGCGCGTATGGCTGCCGTCCGGACTAGGGCGCGACCACCACTCAATCCAAACCGGCCTGCCGTCCTTGCGCCGCAGCTCCAGCACGACCCCGCTCGTGTCGATTCCATTGCCGACAGCCTCGAGCGCTTCGCGCACCCGCGCTTGCGCCTCCGGCGTGTCCGGTACGAAGTCCTTGCCGTAGGTGCTTGGTACATCCTCGGGTTTGATGCCGAGGATCTTCATGGCCGTACGATTCGCGCGGATGAACTTCGAATCGATCCCCTCATTCACGTAGGCGATCGGAGCTTCGTCGAACAGGTCTCGGAGGCGCTCCTCGCTTTCGATGTGCTTCTTTTGCAGGTCAGTCACGTCGCGTGACGAAGCGAGCAATCGTTCCACTTGGCCACTCTGGTCAACGATTGCGCTCACGACCACGTGAAACCACATTGGTCTCTGCGTCTGCGTGGTCGGAAAAAAACCAACGAAGCGGCCGATGTTGCCGGCCCGCGCGGCTTCGACCGCCGCTCGCGCGGCTGTGCGATCTTCGCCCTGCCAGAAATCGATCCACGAGGTGCCGACCAGGGGTTTCAGATCGCAAATCTCCAGGACCGCCATGCCGCCTGCATTCATCGACAGCAAGCGGCCGTCGAGATCCAGCACTTTGATGCAATCTGGACTGCCTTCAATGAGACGCGCTTGGAACGACTCGTCCGGTCCCTCGGGTGCCATCGCCTATGGTCACTTGCGTAACACCAGCGGCGACGGCGATCAAACGTTTGCCTCGTGCGATAGAGTAACGTGGACGAACTCGACAAAGCGCCTGCGGTAGCGTGATCAAGGAGCCCCTACTGCGCCAACGAGTGAGTCACTCCGGGCGGTGGTCGTCACGTCGCTACCATTCCCATGCTTCAATCCAGCGTGATCGTCTCGCGATCGTCCGGCACCACGCAGGTCCAACCAAAGGTATCTCTCAATCGGCGACGGAGAGCGTCGGACGCGGCCGGTTCGCCGTGCGTGATGAATACTCGTCGCGGTGAAAGACTGCTGCCCTGGAGCCAAGCGCAGAGTTCGGAGTAGTCCGCATGTGCGGAGAGGCCTTGTGCCTGCGTGATTCGCGCGCGAACGGGGACGTAGCGCCCGTGGATCTTGAGCTCATCGCTGCCATCAGCGAGCAGTCGACCCCGGGTGCCCGCACTTTGATAGCCGACCAGGAGCACCGTATTCCGTGCGTCCGGGAGGAATCGCGCCAGGTGATGCAAGACTCGCCCACCAGTTGCCATCCCGCTAGCCGAAATGACGATCATCGGACTGTTCGAGGCGTCGATTGCCTTCGAGTCATCCGAGGTCTTCGAGAACGTCGCTAGTTCGAACATCGAGCGGCATTCCTCGCGTGTCAGTCGGTGCTCTTCCTCGTGTGCGCGAAACGTTTCCGTCGCGTCGATCGCCATCGGGCTATCCAAGAACACGGGCAAGTCGGGGATCCGGTGGGTCTTCTTGAGCACGTCCAAGATGTGTAGGAGGTGCTGAGCGCGACCCACGGCGAAAGCCGGGATAACTACGACTCCACCCTGTTCGGCGGTTCGATTCACGATGCTGGCGACGAGCTCGCTCGGGTTCTCTTGCGGATGGCGCCGGTCGCCGTAAGTCGACTCGAGCACGAGGTAGTCCGTCTCAGACAGAGGCTCCGGGGGTTTCATGATCGGATCTACAGGGCGTCCCACGTCGCCAGAGAAGGTGAGGCGAGTTCCGTCGATGCTCAACGCTACGCAAGCCGAGCCAACGATGTGCCCGGCCCGCGTGAACTTTGCCGTCACCCCGTTGGCCGCTGCGAACGTCTGGTCGAAGGGGACCGTGCAGAGTTGCTCGAGGCAGCGCTCCGCTTGTTGACGGGTGTAGAGTGGCTCTGGATTCGCGTGACGGGAGTAGCCGAATCGAATGGCGTTGCGTGTCTCCTCCTCCTGTAAGAAGCCCGAATCGGGCAGCAGAATCTCGAGCAGGTCGCGCGTGCCGGGGGTGCAGTACACCGGGCCGCGAAAGCCCATGTTGCACAAGCGAGGCAGGTACCCACTGTGGTCCAAGTGGGCGTGCGTGAGCACCACGGCGTTCAGCCCGGCAGGCTCGAAGCCGGGTGCTCGCCAGTTCCGTTCACGCAGCTTCTTGTAGCCTTGGAAGAGGCCGCAATCGAGCAATACTCGTTCGGGTCCGTGCTCCAGTAAATAGCGCGAGCCGGTGACGGTTCCTGCGGCTCCGAAGAAGCCGAGAGAGAGGGGGGCAAATGACATCTGCTCCAAACTGAGCAAGATGTGCGCCGTTCAAGCTCGCAGCTCCTCAGTGACCTCCTGAAGCAGCGCGAGAGCAACGGTTAGCTTGCGAAAGAACGATGGATCGTGTGGCACGAACAAGAATCTGCGATGCCGAGACCACAGCAACTTCAGTTGGGCATCCAAATGTCGAGCTTGCTCCAATGACTCTCGCCTGACGGGATTCCCACCCTCGATCGATAAGCCCGCAACGGCCGCAGTCTCGAAGAATACAACTGCGTCGTACCGAGCGAGCTCCGCTTCGAGTGACGTGCTCATGGCTAGAAAATATTCGTCACTGCCATCCGGCCAATAGGCAGCACCATCGATGGTGCCGCGGTCACACAACAAGACGCGCCCGGGGTAGAGCGCCGCCTGTACGTCCTCGAGGCTGCGCTGCACGTGGAAGATGGCAGTCTGCGTCGAGCGCACGGCGTCGAGCTGCGGGGCGCGCGGAAAACCACCGCCGAACAGGATGGTTGCTGATTCGGGCACAATGACCACTTGCTCGCCGAGCTCGCGCCGGAAGAGATCTGCGGCGGTGGTTTTGCCTCCGCCCGGACCGCCGGTCATCGCGATTCGACAGCGAGCTTTGGGAGCGGAGCTCATTGCACTCGAGACCCTCGCCATCATCGTGGGCTGGTCGCCTGCGCGCAGCTTTTGCGCGCAGACGCAATCGGTGCATTTGCCATCAGTCTCGCAGCGCCAGCTTCACGAAGTCGCTCTCGGCGAGGATGCCAACGAGCTTTTTGCCCTCGACGACGACCAAGCAGCCAATCTTCTTCTCGAACATGATCCGCGCTGCCTCCCTGAGTGGAGTGGAAGGCGTCACGGTCGCGACCTCGGTCTTCATGGCTTCTTTCAGCACCAGCAGGTCCATGGCGCGATCCTTGGCGTGCGAGCCAAACCCCAGTGCGCGCAGCAATCCACTGTGGAATAGGTCCCGCTGGCTGATGATTCCCGCCAGTGAGCCGTCTTCATCGACGATCGGCAAGTGGCGAATGCGTCCAAGCCTCATCACATCGTCGGCGACCGCGAGTTTTTCGTTGCGGTCGAGCGTCACGACGTCTTTGGTCATTACGTCTCCAACCAGCAAATCCTTGGCATTCATGAACTCCGGTTGGTGCACGGCTCGTGCCAGCCCACATCCTCGTCAGCACTGGTAAACGCGAGAAGAGGTGTTGTTTCTTGCGCTCGAAACGCAAGATTTGCACGTAACCCGGACGAGATGGTTGGCAGCATAGGCTGGTTCACCGCGACGAATTGAGTCGAACCGTGCGGCGCATGTCTTGCACTGGGGAGCTCCAGTGCCGCTCGGACCTCGCTACTCTTCGTTGCTCGTCACCGCGCTGACGGCATTCACGTGGTGCGCGAGCGCTCGTGCCCAGTCGTCGGAAGACGTGCCCGACACGTTCGAGTACACGACACCGACTAAGAAGAACTACTTGCGCGCGGTGCTCGAGCTGGGCGCGCTCACGACCGTGGGCGTGGCCTGGTACACCATCGACGTTCGGCAAGGCCAGGGCATCGGCTACCGCTGGCAAATGTTCCAGAAAAAGCTGTCTGGAACCGCCATTGCGCATGATGACAACGCATTTGGTACCAACTTTCGCGGGCACGGACTCGGCGGCAACATCTACTACGGTTCTGCGCGCAGCAATCACCTGAGCATCGGCGAGTCATTCGGTTTTGCGGTGGCCGGCGCCGTTCTCTGGGAATACTTCAGAGAAATCGGCGAGATCGTGAGCGTCAACGATCTGATTGTGACGCCGCTCACGGGCATTGGGTTGGGTGAGCCGCTGACGCAGTTCTCGGCCTTCTTCGATCGACAGAGCCCGAGCGCACTCAATCGCACCCTCGGAACGGTGTTTGGCCCACTCAAGACCATCAACGACGTTCTGGATGGCTCGACGTTGAGTCGGTCATCGACTCGTCGCACCGATTGGCACCTGTTTTCGCTGGCAGCCTCGGCGGCTTGGACGCGCAGTGAGTTTCGAATGCCCGCCCTGTCGGTGAGCACGCACACGGACTACCGCATCGACGTCTCGGAACGCTTGGCTCGACTGCCGGACTACGACGGGGCCGGTCGACACGCTCGATGGTTCGACGACGCCAATCTGTCGGGGATGTCACTGGGCGTCGCGTTCGGGGCACAAGGACTGCGCGACTTCGCTTTTGCCGCGCATTTCGTACCTTTTGGCTACTACCAGCGCGACGTGCGCGGGACAGCGGACGATCTGCACGGCAGCGGCTGGGTGCTGGGTTTTCGCATGGGTTACCGCTACCTGGTCCATGAATATGCTGCGGTTCCACAGGCGTCGCTCGATCGTACGGCCTTCGTAGAACCGTTAGGCGCGTTGTTCGAAGCCAACATCGAATTGGGCGACGTGTCGCTCAGTTCGCATCTGGCCGTCACCGGAATCTACGGTGGAGTTCATCCCCTCGCGAGCGACGCCTACGGTCCCAATCGCGAAGCGTTGCAGTCGGTGCTGCGTCAATTCGACTACTATTTCGGCGCTGGTGGGCAGCTGGAGAGCTCGCTCGGTTTGCGCGTTTTGCGGCTCGATTCACAGCTGAGTCTGCTGGGGCGAAGCTTCGTGTGTGTGGACGAGCACGCAAGTCTGCCGATGAGTGACGCCTGGAGCCAACTGCGTTGGACGGTTGGCTATCGCATCCACCCTGGCTGGGCACTGCGACTGTATTCCGACGAGCTGCTGCGCACCGGCAAGCTCGGCTCTGCTCGTGCGCGAGCCAACGAAGTTAGCGCTGGCCTCGAGGCTCGCGCGAGTTTTTGAGAGGCAACGATGACTGTATGGAACTTGAAGTCAACGAAGCTTGCGCCCGCGCTGGCAGTCTTGATCGCGACGGTGTGCTTCACCGGCAGCGCGAGCGCACAAGTGAGCCGTGCAGACTGGGACCAGCGCTACGAGAAGGCGCGCCACCTGCTCGTCTCGGGTCATGAAGCCGAAGCCGCTCCAGAATTCGAGCAGCTCAGCCTGCTGGCGCCAACCGAGGAAGACGCACATCGGGCTCGCGAACTCGCTGAAATCTGCCGCGCGAAGCTGAGCGCAGAGGTGGATGCGGGTTACCTGCGCAGCAGCGGTGAACTGACATTCCTGTATTCGACGGCCTTCGTCTATGGCCTCGGCACCAGCGCATGGGTCGCGATGATGACCCAGCCCAAGAATCTGGGTGGTGCGGTGCTCCCGTTCGCGGTGCTGACCACCGCCGCGGTGGGCGGTGTTTCATTGGCCGACAACTATCGTCCCTTTCGAAGAGGCGTGCCGCAGTCGATCGCCAGCGGCGCCTATTTGGGCTTCGGCGAGGGGATCTGGTTGGTCGGTATCCAGCACGCTGGCGCGACGCGGCGTGACGACGGCTCGGCCTGGGATGGTAAGCGAGTGGCGTCGGCGCTTTGGGGCGGGGCCACGCTCGGTGCCATCGGCGGTGGCGTGATCGGTGCGTTGCGTCAGCCGACGCCGGGTCGCGTTTCCTTCACCCTCTCGACCAGTCTGTGGGGCGGACTCGTGACGAGTTTTGCTGCAGCTGCGTTCGTCAGCGACGACAGTCGGCGCACGGAGCAGGCCTTCACGCTCGGGATGGTTGGCTACAACGTCGGCCTCGTCGGCGGCTTGATTTTCGCACCGAGCATCGCGCCGAGCGTCGCGCGAGTGCGCTTCGTCGACCTCGGTGGGATCGGCGGAGGGCTGATCGGCGCAGGCGTGTATACGCTCGCGGCCGGCGGCGGCGAGTCACGGGCGAGCCTTGGGGCCGCGAGCCTCGGCACGGTCGCCGGCTTGGCCTTTACTTGGTGGGCGACATCGGAGATGCCGGGCGATCCGCCGAAGCAAGGGCGCTCGCTCGCCTTGCTGCCGAGCCTGGTTCGTACGCGCGACGGTTGGCTGGCGACGGTCTCCGGGGAGCTGTGACTTGTCTGCCTGGCTCCGGTCTCGTCAACGCGCGCTGGCCGCGCGTCGAAGCCTATTCATAGGCATTCTTGCCTTTGGCGGGCTGTGCACGGTGGCTATGCCGTGCCGCGCGGACGATGCCAACGAATCGGAACTGCCGTTGCTCAGGTACCGCAAGCAGCCATCGTCGCATTACTTTCGCGTCACGCTCGAGGAGTTGGCGATCTTGAGCATCGGGGTGGGTCAGTATTGGTACAACCGCGAGGAGAATTCGCGCGATTGGCAACTGAACTACGACTGGCCGTCCCTTCGTGCGCGCCTCGACGGTGAGGCCTATGCGTTCGACACGAATGGCTTCGATACCAACTTCCTATTTCACCCCGTGGCAGGCACATTCTACTATTTGGCTGCGCGCTCCAATCGCATGACCCCGCTGGAATCCCTAGCCGTCGCCTTTGGCGCTTCGGCCATTTGGGAGTTCTTCGGCGAGTTCCAAGAGAAGATCAGCGTCAACGACGTCGTTGTCACGCCAATGGCCGGAATGGCTTGGGGCGAGACGCTGACCCAGTTAGGTGCGTATTTCTTGCGCCAATGTCCGTCAGTTTCGAATCAGGCGTTGGGAACGGTGCTGGCCCCTTTCTCCGTGCTCCACGACGCGGTCGACGGTGCCGAGCGTTTGACCGTGTGCGACGGTGAGCCGCCCTCGACGCACCGCTTTCGCCTCTACGTCCAGGGCGGCGAGACTTGGAGCGAGGGGCAGTCGCCTTACGGTGTGCTGCACACGGGTCTCGAGACAGAGGTAATTCATCTGCGGGGCTTTGCCCGGCTCGGCACTGGCTCTTCGACCTTCACCGACGGGAACGTGTCTCGACTGCGCTTCAACGCAAGCTTCTCCGATTTAGACTCGATCAACGTGTCGGACTTGTCGTTCCTCACACAGACCGTGATCGCCGGGTTGCACTTCCGGAAGAACACGCTCGAACACGGCGGACTGCGTCAGCGTGAAACGTTGTTCGGGTTCATGGTGGGTGCAGAATACACGCGCCATCGTTACGATCCTCGCGCAGAGCCGGATCGCGTGTTCTTGCTCGATCTGCCGGCCCTCACCACGAGGTACTACGGCCGCACGAAGGATCTGGGGTGGGAGCTTTCGCTCGACGCTGGAGGTGCGTTTGGCGCCGCGGACTCCCTCGTGTTGTCGCATCCGTCGAGCGGAGCCTATACGCCGGAGCTCACCTCGGTTGCAGCCGCGGAGGGCTACAATCACGTCGTCGGAGTGACCCTCAGCCCTCGCGCGCGCTTCGACTTCGGCGTCGCGGAGGCAGGCATCGAGTTTCGGGGTGAGCGTTTGATTGGCTGGCGTGCACTGGACCGCGCAGGTACGGTTGCCAGCGCGTCGATTGGCGAAGTTCGTCGGCGTTCGCGGGCCTGGCTGTCGCTCGGTGCTCCCCGCCTCGAACGTTTGCTTTTTTCCATTGCCTGGACCGAGCGAGCGAGCACGCTGGGGGAGCTGAGCGCGAAGCGCAACGAGCTCTCGGTGAGCCTGGGGCTCGAGCTCGCGCCTTGAATCGTTCGATTCAGGAAGCGCGCCGCTAGCGATCGGCTAACCCCGCTCACCCGAGCGATGGCGCTCGGTCGCTGCCAAATCAGTCGTCCGATGCGTGGTTCGTTCGAGTCGTGCGCCGGTCGAACATTGCGCGCAAGCCGTGTTGCGCGGACGCATTGTCCGCCAGCCACTCGTACAGGGAATGATCCTCTCGAAGCGCGTGCTGTTGCAGGTAACTAATGAGCTCGTCTACGGACGTCTTGCGCAGAGTGTGTAGGTCGACGGCCACCCCGAGCTCGCTCAGTGTCTTGCGAATGTGTTGGTGCTCGGCGCGAAGCCGCTCGACGTCGTCGCGATGCGCGGAAGCGACTAGCGGGAATAGACAGCGTTCCTCTGTGTCGAGGTGGTCGCGCAGATTTTGCTCGAACCGAGTCCATTGTTCACACAACGCTGGTGCGTCGGCTCCTTCGATGGCGCACGTCAATTGCGACAGGAGTTCCTCGAGCGCACGATGGTCGCTCAGCAGGCGCGCCTTGACTTCGTTCGGCTCCGTAGCGGTTGAGGCCGCTGATTGTAGGTTGAGCATGGTCATCGCCTTGCAACGACCGTTCCCTATTCAATCGCCCGCCGCCGATCGTGCGCGTGAGCAATGTCGGACCGCGACCCGCGCAAGGACTGCGCCTTGGCGCAAGTTCCGCGCCTCGCCGAGCATTGGAATTCATTCCCAGGCATTCCCAGGAAGGCCGCACAATTCGCGCCCGTTGCCGCGTCGTGCAGTTCGCTACACGTCGCAGTTCGTGGGTTCAGCTCATCGCCTCACGCAGCGCGATCCGCTTGACGCCCTCCACGAGGGCCAAATACGTGAACGTGGCCAGCGCCAAGAACACGAAGTACGCGAAGGGTAGCGGCGCGAAGCCCAAGACATGCCCGAACGGGAGCCATGGCAGCACGAGCCCGAAGGCCACGACTCCGAGAGTGGTGACGATCAAACCGCGGCTGGGCCGACTCTTGAACGGATTTTTGGCCGTGCGGATCACGAAGATCACCAGTGCCTGAGTGGCCAGGGACTCGATGAACCAGCCGGTGTGGAATGCCTGAGCGTTCGCGTGAAACACCTTGAGGAGCACGAAGAAGGTCAAGGCGTCATACAGTGAGCTGACGGGTCCCACCCACCACATGAAGCGTCGGATCAATCCGATGTCCCAGCGTCGAGGCTTTCTCGTAAATTCGACGTCGACGGAGTCCGACGGAATACTGATCTGAGCCAGGTCATAGAGGAAGTTATTGAGCAAGATTTGGCTCGGCAGCATGGGAAGAAACGGCAGAAAGATCGCCGCCCCGGCCATGCTGAACATATTGCCGAAGTTCGAGCTCGTGCCCATGAGCAAATACTTCATCACGTTGCCGAACGCCGCCCGCCCCTCCAAAACACCCGTGAGCAGCACGCCGAGGCCAGGCTCCAACAGGATGATGTCGGCTGCGTCTCGTGCCACGTCGACCGCGCCAGCCACCGAGATCCCCACATCCGCCGTGTGCAAACAGGGCGCGTCGTTGATGCCGTCGCCGAGGTAACCCACGACGTGTCCGCGGGTCTTGATCGCGCGCAGAATTCGATTCTTCTGCGCAGGCGACACGCGCGCGAAGATCCGCGTGCGCTCGACGCGATGAAATAGAGCCGAGTCGCTCATTTTGTCGATTTCATCGCCGAGCAAGATGTCGGCAGCGGGGAGCCCGACTCGTTCGCAGATCTGTGCGGTCACGAGCTCATTGTCACCCGTGATCACCTGTACTCGTATTCCTTCCAATTCGAGTTTGGCCAGTACCTCGGCCGCGTCTGGTCGCGGCGGGTCGACGAACGCCAGGAAGCCGGCCAGCACCAGATCGTGCTCATCATTCTTGCTGAATGGACGCCCGGTCTCGACTTCGGCAAAGGCAACCGCCAGGACTCGATAGCCTTTCGCGCACAGCGTCTGGAAGTGGCTGACGCATTGATCCTGCATCGCTTCGTCCAGTGCCTGGCGAGTGCCGTCGAGCTCGAGCTGCGAACAGACAGCGAGAATTTGCTCCGGGGCCCCCTTACTAATCAGCAGCGCTCTGCCATCTCTCTCGGCGACGACGCTCATGCGCCGCCGTTCGAAGTCGAACGGCATCTCGTCCAACTTCCTGAAGCCGGTGATATCCGGGTGAGCATGCCTCAACACCGCAGAGTCGAGCGCGTTCAGCTTCGCCTTGCGAAGCAATGCCTCGTCCATCGGATTTTCGACGCCGCTCTCGAAGTAGCTATTCACATAGGCGAGCAAGAGCGGTCGTTCCGAAGCTTGCCCCGCTGGATCGAACCAGCCGTCGAGCGACATCTCACCGGTCGTGAGAGTGCCCGTCTTGTCGCAACAGAGCACGTCGATGCTGCCGAAATTTTGAATTGCAGCGAGGTTTTTGACGATCACGTTCGACTTGGCCATACGAACGGCCCCGCGCGTCAAGGTGACCGTGGTGATCATCGGCAAGAACTCGGGCGTTAGACCGACCGCCAAGGCAACCGAGAACAGCAACGATTCGAGTGGATTGCGGTGCAATAGTGCACTCGCCAGAAACACGAACAGCACCAAGAACAGCACGGTCTTCAGAATGAAAGCGCCGAAGTGAGCCAGCCCCAGCTCGAATTCGGAGCGCGGTGCCCGTTGCGTCAGCGCTTTCGCGATTTCGCTGAACGCCGTTGCCGCGCCGGTTCTCTGAACCAACGCCAGGCCGGTCCCGCTCACCACGGAGGTTCCCATCAACACCCGATCCGTCGGATGTTTCTCCACCGGCAGCGATTCGCCAGTCAGCGCGGCCTCGCTCAGATGCAAGTCCTTACCCTCGAGCAGCACCCCGTCGGCTGGGACGACACAGCCGGCATCCAGACGGACCACATCGCCAGGTACGATGACTCGTCGAGAGAGCTGGGCGAAACGGCCGTCACGTAGCACTTCCGCAGTGTCTGCGACTCGTGCCTTCAACGAGCGGGCAGCGCGCTCGGAACGTCGAGTCTGGTAGAACTCGACGCTCACGCTCACGCCTACGATGCACAAGACGATGGCGGCATTGACGACGTCGCCCATCGCGAGTGAGGCTAGGCTCGCAAGTAAGAGGATCGCGACTAGAGGATTGGCGAACCGACGCAGAAACGTCCGCACGACGCTATCAGCGCGTTGAAGTAGCGGTTCATTGGGGCCGGTTTGGGCGAGGCGGCGCTCCGCCTCCTCACTGGTGAGTCCTCTGGGATCGGAAACGTCAGGTCCGACCGACGCGCCGACTTCGACGACCGATGACATTGCCCGCGAACTGCACCGTCCGTGCCAATCGAGTTCGTGGAGATCGCGAACCTCTCCGCGGTATCGTTCGCCAGATACGTCCGGAGCGTCCAACACGACGCAGATTCTGCGCGAGGCGCGCAACCGAAGCGCTCAGGTCGGTCGACGCTGCCCGCGTCTGGCAATGCTCTCATTCGGGCGCGCCGCACGCGAGCCACTCACCGAGTTTGCGCCGCTCTGCCTCGTCGACAGACGCCCCATCCGGCATGTAGGTGTTCACAGCGTTGGGCCCAGCGGCAGCGGAACGGTCGATATCGCTCGACGAGGCGCGGATCTCGGCGACGGTGTCGAACTTGGGTGATTGGGGTCCGCGAGCTGAGTGGCAAGCGAGGCAGTGGTCCTGCATGAACGCTTGGCCGAAATTGGCGTAAGTAAGCGTCGAGGTGGTTGGACAGGTGCTCCCTGTCGCATCCCCCGGACCACTTCCACAGGCAATCGACGCGGCGGCGACAAGCAGCGCGCAGGCAAAACGCGGTATGCGGTTGGTTTTCATCGGATGGATCCATGGGTGCCGCGAGGGGGGGCCGGCAAGGCGCCAAGTAGAGTTTTTCTTTCAGCGACCCTCACGCCCGTTGGGTGGGGCCGAAAGGGGCATCGAGCCGACGAGAGGCGCTTCGGAGCTGGTAGACCACCTTGTTCCGATAGCGACGAGAGCACGCAGACAAACCCTGCTGATTCGCTCTAAGCTTTGTGTGCTTGCTCGCCATCACGCTGACCATCATCGTCATCGCGCAGAATCCGGACGTGGATCGCTGCCAGCCGGGCCTGTGTGGCGGTGAAGCGATGATTTCCGCGTTTCGGCAAGCCGCTCAACGTGTTCTCGGTAGTGAGACGCAACTGCGTACGCGCGTCGTGGCTAGCGATCCTCCCGACGAAGTGGCTGTGGCGACCGCGTCCGACGCGGACGGCGTAGTCGAGCTGAGCTTTTCGCCCGAGGGCCAGAAGGCGCATTTGCACTGCTATGTGGCCCGCGAGAAGCGCTGGCTCGATCGAGAAATTAGCTTTGGTGACAGTCCCGGCACCGCACACAACGAGATCAACGAGCGCGGTCGCTTGTTGGGCTTTGCAGTCGCGACCATGTACGCGAGCGAAGCCAACGATCAAACTCGCGAGCAAGCACCACCAGCTCCACCCCCGGCGCGAGCTCCCAGTTCAGAAGCCGCTCCAAAAATTGGAGCGCCGGGGAACACTTCGTTACAGCCTGTTGCTGCCGCGCCAGAGCGTCGGACGAGACGCGTCGCGGAGTTCGCCGCCATCATGAGCACTGGTCTGGAGGGAACCGCAGCCGGACTGGGCGCGAGCGCCGGAT
>Ga0164308_10000181_pt1 | contig 33877 bp, 33 predicted proteins | sample Whisoiple_246_MG_FD_109983 | JGI IMG/M metagenome (GOLD analysis project Ga0164308, IMG submission 109983) | Soil microbial communities amended with fresh organic matter from upstate New York, USA - Whitman soil sample_246_MG | ecosystem: Environmental > Terrestrial > Soil > Unclassified >... | reverse complement strand
GCACCAAAACGGTGAGGAAACCAAACTCGACGAGCCCCGCCCGCCTCCCGCCGAGATTTGGAGCGACATCACCGACGTGTGCGAGACATCGAGCAACCGGACCGCGCGGATTTCTCCCTGAGCTCGCTGTGACTGACGCGTAACCCAATCCCAATCACCCGAGGCGGGTGAGCTGCGAAGTTTCTCGCGACCGCACATTTTTCGGGAACCTCCTCGAGCGCGCGCTATCGGTCGATCCATAGCGATCAACGGCGCGATGAAGTCCCGAGCTCGACGCTCCGGCGCTTTGCGGCCTGTCATGCGTCGCTCGCGGAGACAACATGAGGCGATTAATAGGTGCGCTCATCATGGGCAGTTTGCCTGCGTTTGGAATGGCTGGTTTCAATGGCACCGAGACGCGCCATGCGCGTGCTGGGGACGCTCAACCCGATATTTCCGAGTGTATGAGCTTTCGGAACGAGGCGAAGGAGAAGTCGATCGTGGTGCGGGCAAAGAATGAGTGCCAGCGAAAGCTCAGTTGCTCACTCAGCTACTCCGTGAGCTGCGAAGACAATCACGGCAAAGCGCACCTCCAGCAGCGCCAAGAGCGCACTCTTTGCGCTCGACTCGGACGCCTCGACCGAGCTCGTATTGTCGGCGGAGCAGTGCAAGCAAGGGTGGACGATTGACGGGGTGTCTTGACGCTGTGAAGAGCCGTAGTGAACCCATTGCGGTGAGACGCAAACGAGCAATGCTTGAGACGTCACCGCGCACAACGGAAGCCCAGGCCGGGGCTCTGTACGTCTTCTTGAAACGATGTCGCGTCGTGGTTCGCGCGCAAACGTTGCATTCCGAGATACTTTCACCGCGAAGCGCTCGCACCCTCAAAGAGCGACGAACGCGCGACAATATCCGTCGGGATGAATAGCACCGTTCACCACTTTACAGCTCCCGCAGGGATCCGCTGGGACGTATTGCTGACACTTCGCGCAGGTCTTCGCGGCGTCGACGCTCGAGTCGACGTAACCAAGCACAGTTCGGACGTTGAGCTCGTCCGAACTGAGGTTGCTCGCGGGACAAGTCGCTGGCGCTGACCTTTTACAACCGGCCCCGGCAAGCAACGCGAGCGTGGACGCACAGTAAAGGAGCAAGCGACGGCGAGAGGTAGAGTCGGACGGTGTAGACGGCATGAGGAAGATAGAGGGCATGAGCAGGATGGTGCGGCAGCAACCGTGAAAGGTTCCGATCAGCGCTGGCCGAATGGGCGCGCTTCGACAGTCACCAAGTACGACCACAGGGCTTTCTTTTCCGTCTCGTCCATCTGTCCGAAGGCTGAGATTGGCATGAAGGGGTCGAGCTTTTTGCGGTTCTTGCGCATGCCGGCGGTGAGCAAGCGATCGAAATCCTCGTAGGTCCAGCCCTTCAAGCCCGTCGCGTCAGGCGTGAGGTTGAGCGGCACCGGGAGCTCTGGGGGAGCGCCGGGGATGGGCCCGCCCGATAGGTGCTCGCCATGACAACCCGCGCAACCTTTGCTGAGAAATTTACCGTATTCAGGCGTCGGCGAAGGAGCAGGACCCACCTCCGGATGATCGTGATCGATGCGGCGGGCCACGTCGATCACGATCAAGTCGAAGCGGTCGAGCACCTTCGCGAGCGAGCCGAGCTCACTCGGCCCGTTCCCCTTGCTGGCGGGAGGCAACGTCCGAAGGTACGAAATGATGGCGACGATGTCCGCGTCGGGAAGCCAGCCTATTTCGTTCGACGGCATGAAGCGAACGGAGCGACCATCTTTCTTGATGCCGTGACGAATCAGACGAAAAAGCTCTCCGTCGGAGTAGGCCGCGCCCAAGCCTGCTAGAGAAATATTGGGCCCCGTGATGGTGCCGAGTGGACCAAATTCCATAGTTTTTCCGCCGCTGAGATCGGCGCCATGGCAATCTGAATTCACGCACGGCGCGACCGCTCGAGCGAGGTGCTGACCGCGCGCGAGAACGCTGGGGTCGGTCGATCTCACGATAGTGGGCACGGGCACGTCGTAAACGGTAGCCATGCTCGCCCCGAAACGCTGCACTTGGACTCCGGCCACGGCGGCTCCGCTCACCAGTACGACGCCAATCAACCCACCGATGCCAGTAAGAATACGCTTCGCTAGCGGTTTCAAGGGGACACTCCTATTTAGATTGCAACGCCGACGGTCGACCCGTCGCGCCAGTGCAAGCCCAAACGCAGGAAGCGAAAGGGCGCCGGTCGCCGTCGGTGCCACGCGAACTCAGCGTGACGTGGCTTGCTCTAAGCAAGAGCGTTGCCAACCTTTCGAGACGACCACTCCTCGCGCCAGACCGGCGTTTGCTCGCAAATTCGCGGCGTGACGGGCGGCGGGCATGAGAGCCCTGCGTCCGGTCAGCGGACGTTCGTTGCAGGACACGGACAAGTGTCCGCGATGCCCTCCAGAGTGCGGAAGCTAGCCGAGATGCTCGCTCTGATGGCCCGCGTCACTGACGTAAAAAAGCGACGAAAAGAGGTCGTCGGTTCGAACCCCATGTCCCGCTCCGAAAAATAGCCAGATCGTGATTCTGGTTGGCAGGCCCGGCGCCGATTTGCCCATCGTTGTCTATCGCGTGCCACCCGCGGCAAACAGCATACTGCAGCGCTGGCAAGTGGTTGGCACCGTGCACGTTCCAGAATAGTCCGCGTCGCAATCAGCGGCGCGACGCCCGCGACGCCGAAGGCTGGGACGCAGTTTGCCGCGACGCGTGACCATCAACAAATAGAAGACGGAGCACGGCATTCACGGTCGAAAATTTCGTGCACTCAGCGGGTGAGCAGAACGTCCGCTTCGATGCCCATCCCCCGGTCGAGCACGCTGATGCCGAAGCCGTGAGCCATATGCAGATGTAAGCCGGAGCCTTGCGCACAGAAGTCCCAGGTGTTCATGCCCTTTTCGGTCGTGAGCGTGAGCGTTACTTGGCTGCCGGATACAGTGTACGTCCCTCGCTGTTCATAGGGCGAAGTCAACGCAAAGACCTTGCACACGCAGTTGTCGCCGTTCAGCGAACACACCCCGGGGTCGCTGGTGACGATGGCGCAGTTAGAACCCGCGGCTTCGATGCAGCTCTCGGGCGTGATCTCCACCGCAAGCGCCGGCCCCGCAGCCGCCCGCTGCCCCTTCGGGGTTCGACGATCCACAACCCACGAGGCACGTTCCCACCATGAAGGCCCAAAGCGAAAGCCGCATTGGCCCACTTTATAGGCGAGAGTCGAGCGAGCTGTCGAAAGAAGCGTCTGCGTTGCTAGAGTTTAGAACCGCGGCCGACAGCTGATTGGAAACCGCGCTGCGCGTGTCGGGCGTGGTAGCCTGAGTGCTTTAGCAAAGATGCACAGCCTGGCTTCCCTCGGCCTTCATTCCGTGTTTTGGCAGGCGGTCGAGCGTTGGCTCTCGCTGACCTTGTCAGCCGCGTTGATCGCGATCTTGCTCGAGTGGCTCGGCAAAGCGCGAGCGGAGCCATTGCCCGAGGGTCATCGGACGATGATCTATCCGCGTGCCTACGGCTATTTTGGGCTTACGTTCGCGGCAGCGTGCTGTGCCGTGGCGTGCTTCGTCTGGGTCTCCGCGCCGGAAGCACGAGCCATCGCCGTGATCTTCGTCGCAGTGTCGCTGGCGGGTTTTTGGGCATACGTCGACGTTCGCGTAACCCGCATCGAGCTGAGCGCAGAAGGCGTGCGCGAGCGGACGATCCTTCGTAAGCCAACTTTCACGCGCTGGTCGGACGTGACGCGCATAGAGCGCCGGCAACACTGCCTTGCTCTCGAGCGCCAGCGCGGTGGGTAACACTCTCCGGATCTCGTTTTCCTTGTGCGGTCTCCAGGACTTCGCTCGACTGTCGCTGAGCTACGTCCCAGAAGCGCACGTCGCGCCGGAAGCGCGGGATGTACTCCGGCGAATGGCGGCTGGCGAATTACCGGCCCCGTAGACTCGACGCTGACAGCGAGAGCCCGCATCCACACACTGCTCAAAAAGCCAACCAACATTGGCTCTCTGCTGCGTGGCGCGCCCCGTAGGATTCGAACCTACGACCCTCGGATTCGAAGTCCGATGCTCTATCCAGCTGAGCTAGGGGCGCGGAGGAGCGCCATCCAAGTGATTGGCGCGCGGCGGGTCAAGACAAATAGCGTCGCCGCCCCCTGGCCGCGGAAATTCCCCTGAACGAGGCGCTCAGCTCGTGAGGTCGAGGCGACCGACCCAGGTGGTCTTGCCGCCCTGGATAGCGCAACGCGCTACTTCACGGAGCAGCTCGCGGTCGGCGGACTCAGAAATGGCGAAGGAAGGCTCACACCAAAAAGAGCCGAGCCGGCTGTCATCCAAAATGCGGACCACTTCGTAGTGCCCACGTTGGATGCGAACGATCCGGAACGTCGATCCCGCGACTTGAACCATGCCTTTGACGACGACTTGCATCTGACTCCCTGTCCCCCTGACCGCATGCTGAAGAAATTAACTCCAACAGTGGAGTTTGTGAAGTGGAATCCGCGCCCCTGACGAACTGACTATGCGACGGCGCGGGACGCGAGTGCCTGTTCGCTCGTGGCAATGGCAACACAACACATCAGAAACGATCTCGTCGACGTAGCGCCACGAGCTACTCGAAATTGCAGTGTCGCTTTCCGAGACGGTTTCGCCAAGCCGCATAGAAGCGGCGCGTTAACGAATCACAAACGGATCGCACAAAGCGTTCAGTGATTGGTCTCGTTTCCCTGTGTCGGTGCATCACCCTCGGCAGTGATCGCGTGAGCTCTCGTTGATCCTGCGGTGAGCTCGGTGTGAGCTCGATCGTGCCATGATCGTTTGTGTAAGTCGCGCACTTGGGGGTGCGTTCGTGCCGCCAATGCTACAGGCCCGAACCCGCGCATTCGCGGGGTATTTCCACTCAAATGCCTAGACCTAGGTGCCGGGAATGAAGGGGGCGCGGTGGTCGTTTTGGCGCAGAACTCGACGGCCGAGGTTTGCGGCTCATAGTTCGGACGCCCCCATGAAGATCGAGATTTTCTCGGACATCGCTTGCCCGTGGTGCTTCATTGGTAAGCGTCGCTTGGAGCGCGCGTTGGCTGATGCAAGTACCAACGCTGAGCTCAGCTTTCGCGCGTTTCAATTGCAGCCGGGCTTGCCACCAGAGGGCGTAGTGGCGGAGGGCTTCTTCGAACGTAAGTTCGGTGGCAAAGAACGAACGCGTGCAATGTTCGAACGCTTGACCGACGTGGGCCGGGCGGTCGGGATTGCGTTCGACTTCTACAAGCAGCAGCGCGCGCCGAACACGGAGCTCGCGCATCGCGTGATTCGCTTCGCGAGCAGCAAAGGGCAAGCCGCACTCACGGTCGAGTCGCTATTTCGCGGCTACTTCGAGCAAGGCGTCGACGTGGCTGAGCTGTCTGCAATCGTGGGGGTGCTGGAGCGCGCGCAAATCCCTCTCGATATCGGTGAGCTGGAGTCAGCGCTCGCGGCCGGCTTCGGCAAGGAGGAGGTCGCACGCGACCTGACTCTGGCGCGCGAGTACGGCATTGGAGGAGTCCCGCTATTCCTTTTCGAGCAACGCTATTCGCTCGAGGGCGCCCAGCCGGTCGAGCACTTCGAGCGGCTGATCCGCAAGCTGCAAGCCGAGGATAGCCCCCACCTGCGCTCCCAATCGCCGTCCTGAACGGCCGTTCGCAGGACAAAACTCGCTGACGCGGCCCCCAACTCGTCGCGCCTGGCTAGCTTGTGCTCGCGGGCCTGACTACCGTGTGCCCGCTATGGGTACGTCCTCGGTTCGTCCGCCTTCCGCAGAGGTCGTGCCGCGCTTGTCTATCCGTGATCCGGACGCCTGGTTGTCCTGGGTGGCGTGGGTGGTGATCGCGCTGTGCGCCATTCAGATCCTCACGTTCTCGTTCGGCCGCGATCAGAGCATTTACGCTTTGGTGGGCGAGGGCGTGCTGCACGGCAAAATGCCGTACCGTGATCTGTGGGACTTCAAGCCCCCTGGGATCTTCCTGATTTATGCGTTGGCGCAGGGCTTGTTCGGACGGGGCATGGTGGCGATTCGCGTGCTCGAAGTGCTGGGCATGATCGCCTCGGTCTTCGGCTTCATGCGTTTGGCCGAGACGTTCTTCGATCGTCGTCGCGCGGGGTTGGTTGGGGGCGCGGTCGCGGCCTTGATCCAAGCGGAGTTGGAGTTTTGGCACACCGCGCAGCCGGAGGTCTTTGGCGGCTATTTGACGCTGGCAGCGCTACTCCTGGCGACGAGCGCACCGCATCCGCGGCGACGAGTTTGGGTGTGGGTGGGCACCGGCTTGCTTTTCGGTCTCGCGTTCTTGTTCAAACCGCCGCTCGGGGGCGGCGCGTTCGTGTGCGGTGCGTATCTAGCGAAGCGCGAGCAGCAACGCACGGATTCGACGCCGCGCGCATTGCTGACCATGGTTGTCATCGGCGCCGCCGCGGCGCTGCCGATCTTGTTGTGCGCGGCTTGGTTTTGGCTGCGTGGCGCGTGGCCCGCGCTGCACTGGACGCTCGGCGAATTCACGCCCGGTTACACGGCCCTTGGTTGGCAAGATCGCCAAGCGGCGGGCATGTTGTACTACGCGCTCGAAGAAGCCTTCTTCAAATTCTCGGCGCTGGCCGCCGCGGGCGTGATCGCCATGGCTGCGATCACTCCGCTCCACAGCCGCGAGCGCGAGGGGACCTTTCTGATCCTGGGTATCATCGCGATTCAGATCGCGGGCGTAGCGATGCAGGGGAAATTCTTCCCATATCACTACACCGCCAGCCTGCAGCTGATCGGGTTTCTTGCCGGGCTCGGCTTGTACAAGCTCTGGCGTCGCTGCGTGGGCGGCGTGGGTGGGGGCTTTGGCGGCGCGCTTGCCTTCATGTCGTTCATTGCCGTCGTGACCAGCATGCGCACGGCGAGTCGCGATCTCCCGCAGGACTACAGCGAGCGCGCCTTGATGCGCTTGCGCTATGCGTTCCGCATGGCGCCGTACAAGAGTCGCGACGCGATCGACCGGGATCTGTCGTACGTGGCTGACTTCAACTTGGCTGCGGATCGCGATGTGGCGCTCGAGGTCCGTTCGCGTACGCGTAGTGACGATCCGATCTTCGTCTGGGGGTTCGAGCCGGCGATCTATTGGTTCTCGGAGCGTACGCCGTCGAGCCGCTTCATCTACGATGTGCCACAGCGCAGCGAGTGGCAGAAGGGCTATGCGCGACGAGAGTTGATGCGTGATTTGAAGCAACGCACGCCGGCTTTGATCATCGTGCAACACAACGACGTGTTTCCGTCCGTGACTGGTCACGTGCTCGATTCGCACGACGAGCTCCCGGGGTTTCCGGAGCTCGCCGGCTTCATCGACGACGGTTATCAATTCGTAAAGCGGATCGAAGATTTCGATCTCTACGAACGCAAGCCCTCGTAGCTCTTCGCAGCCGACCACGCGCCTGCAATCGCTGGGCGAAGCCACGCAAGGAGTGACGGCTCCTGAGTTGCTTGGGGAGCAGCCCCGAGCCAGCCTTGCGCTCGCCTTGGTCGCGCTCGAGCCGGCGTGCTACGTGGAGGAAAATGGCCAGCGACTCGGCAGTGTCGGTAGAACCGAGCGAGTTGTCTTCGAGCGTGGTCGTATTCGACTTCGATGGAACCTTGGTCAGCCGTGATTCCTTTTTGGATTTCGCGTTCGGCTATTGCGCGCGGCGCCCGGGGCGTTTGCTGCTGGTCTTTGCCCTGCTGCCACTTGCCCTGCCGCTCGCGCTTCGCTCCTGGCAGCGCGCGGCCTCGCTATTGCTGTGGGGGATCACGCTCGGCACTTCGACACGCAGCTTCGTTCGAGCCCTTCGCCGCTACGCGCTGGATACCCTGCCCGGCTACGCCAACGACGCGATCTTCATCGAGCTGGCAGCGCAGATCGACGCGGGCCACCGCGTCGTGATTGCAACCGGGTCGATGCCTCTTTTGGTCCGTGGTCTGCTGAGCGCGCGGAGGCTTGCGCCGCTGCCGATCGTCGGCTCGCGGTTACGGCGGCGCTGGGGCGGATTCGTGACGGAAACGCACTGCATCGGCAAAACCAAAGTTCGAGAATTGCGCCACCGGCTCGGCATCTGCGAATGGTCGACGGTCTACACCGATAGCTTTGCGGACCGCTCACTGCTCCGCGGCGCGCGATACATCACCTTGGTTTCGCCGAGTGGGCGAACGTTGCGGCGAACGCAACGTCTAATCGACGACGCGACCGAGTTGCGCGTGCTGCGTCGGCTCTGAAACGGACGCGGGCGCTTGGCGTGAATGGGCGTCGTGATGCGGGCTGGACGTCGTGTCGATGATCCCGGCGGAAGGCGCCGTCGTCCGCGCGCGGATCGAGCAACGCACGCAGATTTCGCTGGAGGCATTTCTCCGGGCACGAACCAAGAAGAGCGCACACTCGTCATAGATGGGCAAGCCACAAGGAAAAAACCAGGCGCTAGCGAGCGTTGGCGCCCAGGACTTTCGCGTGGCTTTCGAAGTACTCGAATAAGCGGCGCTTGCCGGGCACGGGGGCCACGCAAGAGTGCGTCGCGGCGAGCTGCAAGAAGGCCAGGAACTCACCCATCCGGCGATTGAATAGACCGTACACCAAGCGCACGAGGGTGAACGCCCAAACGGGCATGCTCACCAAACGCGCGGGCCGACCGAGCGCCGAGAACGCGGCTTCGGCAATTTGACGACGCGAGAGCGTCTCGGGTCCGCCAATGTCTACTTCCGTCGAGTTCGTGGCGAGTGCGGCGCGCAGGACGGCGTCGGCGACGTCCCGTTCGTCGATCGGATTGGTCAGCGCGTTGCCGTCACCGATCACCGGCACTGGCCCCTTGAGGGCCATCGGCAGCATCTCAGCGAGTGAGCCGAACACGCCCGTGGTGCGAACGAAGCCGAATTCCAAGCCCGATTCACGCACCGCGCGTTCGACACGCGTGTGCGCGTCGACGTAAGCAGTGTTCGCGTAGACGGCTTCGGTAAAAACACCGACATACACGAAACGCCGAACCCCCGCGCGGCGCGCCTCTGCCAGCAGATTGAGGTTCGCCACGAGATCGACGGCGGCGAAAGATCGAGTCCCCTTGCGGCTCGGTGCCACCGGCGCGCCCAACGCGGAGATCACTAGCTCGATCCCCTCGCACGCGCCCGCAACACTGGCCGCCTCCGTTGCATCGAAGATCCGCACGTCATCGACGATTCGCCGGAGCGAGTCCGCGCGCTCCTGGGTCTTCGAAATCGTGCGCACGAGGTGGCCCTCTTGCTTCAAGAGCTGCACCACTGCGCGGCCGACCACGCCCGTTGCCCCAGCGACCAAGACTTTCATGCGACCCCTTCCTTCCCTTTCGAAATCCCCAAACCCGCGTACGCCAGTTGCAGCAATCGTTGCTCGGTGATCCGCGGCCCAGCGTCGAACGCCCAAGCTTCGAACGCTTGAAAGCTGGTGACCGATGCGAGCAGCGCCGTCGCCTCCTCGACCTTCACGCCAATTTGGCCTGTCTCCGCGAGCCGCGTCGCCAAATGAGCCAAACTCTGACGCCGCGTTCGTTCAGAACGCGCGATTTCGGACTGCACCTCACCGTCCAGCGCGGCGAAGGCGAACAGCTTTCGGATCACTCGCTGCTCGCGCGTGTAGGCGCGAGTCGACTCGCGCAACGTCGCGTTCAACGCTTGCATTGGCTCGGGTAGACGCATGGCTGCGTAGATGCGCTCGGCCTTCATACGCTGTGCGAGATCGCGAAAGATCGCGACCAACAGTTCTGAACGCGAGCCAAATTGATTGTAGAGCGTGGCGCGCGTCACGCCAGCGGCGCGCGCCACTGCGTCCAAACTCAATTCGTGGCATGCCGGATCGGCAAGGAGCTGGTACGCGGCAGACGAGGCCTGCTCGCGAGCGGCGTCGACCGCTCGCGACCTGCGGCTCATGTCGTAGCTGCGCTTAACCATCCTCCCAACAGCCGTATCATTTAGTTATACATGATGTAAATCTAATATGAGAGGTCACTATTTCGCGAAGAAATGCCCGGACGCTGGAGGCGGAAAGCTGTGTGGAACCGCGAGCCCCGGATTTGCCTTCTCGGCTGCTCATGTTCGGCCTCGGAAACCGGCCATGACGTGCTCCCTGGCGAGTTCTGCCAGGCCGTTTCCGTCGCATCCCACGCGGAGCGCGAGTAGAGTCCGTGTACATGGGAGACCTGCACCAGCTGTTCGCAGAGCTTCGCGCGAGTGTGCCTGAGGGTCCGCCGGACGAAGCGGACTTCTTGTTCAAGCACGAGAATTTGCCGATGCTGCCGCCCCAGCTGAAGAGCGATCGCATCCACTTTCGTCGCCTCGATCGCGCGTACAACGGCTGGCATCGGGTCGACGGGTTGGCGCTCTACGTGGACGAGCAGGCTTGCCGTGATCTCGGCTTGTTCCTGCTGGCCTGTGCGTTCCATGATCCCGAGCATTGCGTGCTCGAGCTCGGCAGCGCCTGGAGTGAAGTCCGACGGATCGTGTATCGCGCGCAGTGGCCAGAGGATGATCCTCCCGTCGGCCTCATGCTTCGACCCGTGACCTTCCGCTACTTCCCCAGCTTGACGAAGAAGCATCCGTGGCTGAACGAGTCCGACGTTTCCAGCCTACCGCTCTTGGCGTTGTCGAATGAAGCCGAGTGCATGGTCAACGACGAGGAATGGCGGCGGCGCGACACCGTGTTCGTCGAATCGAGTGTCGCCGGCACCGTGCGGCTGGCGGAACTCTTGCTCAATGCCGGTTGCCCATGGAACAAAGTGCGTGAATACGAGCTGGAAAGCGACGCGGGCTTTCGTGGCGTCGCGCCGATGAGCGTGGAGCTTCGGTTGCTTTTGCCAGGCAGTGATCACTGGCGTGCGCATCATTCCGAGTTCGAGGGTCATCGAACCAGCGAGTGAGCGCGGTTACGGCGAGCTGAAGCCACTCGGGAGCGACGGCTGACCGGGCGACTGCGTGCTGCCCATGGGGGCATTCGGAGTCACGCTTCCGTTGCTCGAACCACTCGGTAACCCAGTCGTCGGAGAAGAACCGACCAAGCCGTTGTTCGGCAATGCAGGGTTCGCCGACGAGCCGGGGATGCTGCCATTGCCCACGCTGGGCGCGACGCTGCCCGAGCTCGGGGCATAGCCATTTTGCGGCGCGTAGTTCGATCGCGCCGCGGAGTTGTCGGGCGGCAAGGGGTACGGCGCTTGTACCGGCAACACTGGGGAATAGCTGATCGGGGGGACGCTCTGATTCGGCGCGTTGCCTGGGTTCGGTACGTAACCCGAACTGAAGTTCCAGTTGTCGGAAGGGACCGCGTTCGAGTTGGTCGAGCCGTTGGGGAGATTGATATTCGTGACGCTCGGCGGCGCGGCACTCGCGTTTGGACTGGGGACGTTCACGATCACCACGTTGGGTGGTGCGGGCGCGGGAGTCGCCGAGTTGGCCGATTTTGCCGCCTGATCTGCCTCTTCGCGCAATTGTGCGTCACGCGCGGCCGCGACTCCCAATGCGCGCCAACCATCGCGCAAGTCTTCGCGCTGCAGTGCGTCGGAGGTGACGTGTTCGTCGCTCATGCGCTGTTGGCGAGCGACGATCAGCCCGGTGACGATGCCAGCTAGGCCGAGGCAAAGAGCCACGCCTGCCACGGCCCGCCACGGTCGAGGGTCAGGGCGCACGACGACTCGTGGAGCATTCGGCAGTTCGAAGCCATGACTATGAGACGTGTGTGCATCATCGGGGTTCATACTCGACGATCGAGAGCAAGACGCGGGCCGACGCAGGCACCCGCGTACTCGAGCGCAATGTGACCAAGCGCAAGGGACGCCGTGCGAAGCTCAGCTCCGCGTTAAACCGCATTTTTGTCGCAATCGCAGGCTCTTCGGCGCGAGAACTTCGCGCTCGTCCTCAAAGCTTGGGCACACGTACGACGTGCACACTGCAACCCGCGTTCGCGGTCACGTGCGATGCAGTCGAGTTCGCCCACGCGCGGCCGCCCTCGCGCGGCGCGCCGATCACGATGCGGTCGACGTTGTTGTGGCGCGCGATCTGGACGATCGTTTCACTTGGAGATACCGACTCGATCGCGTGGAGCGAAACGCGCTGCGCGGGCAACTCGAGCGGAGCGACCCATTCTTGCAAGCGCACGAGGTGGTCGAGTGACGCCAATCTGGGCGTAATTACCGCCAAGCACAGCAAGCGAAATTCGCTGCTCTGCGCCAAGATTTGCGCCGTCTCCGCGCGAATTGCGGGGTGCCGTTCGTCCGCGAGATTTTCCGTGTCGACGGCCACCAAGACGATCGGCGTGCGGTTGGCCAGGGGCTCGGGCGCGCGCAACCTCGCACCGAACTCGGCCCGCGCGCGGAGAAAGCGACCCACGTGCGACAAGACGCCGGATTTGGTCTGCTTCGAAGCGCGCTCCGAAAGCGTGACCTGCTCGGGATTCCGCAGGTCGAACGCGACGTGTGCAGCCGACTGGTAGCGCAATTCGGCACGCGGCTCGAGCAAGCGCAAGATCACCTCTTGCAGCCAGGCAGGCGTGTCCGGCGCGAGCACCGTCGGCGGCACTGGCTCGATCCAAAATCGATTGCGGACGTCCGCGTCCGGCTCACCGAAAGGGAGCTTGCCGGTGAGCAACTCGTACAAAACCACGCCGAGCGCGAATAGGTCGCTGCGACTGTCCTCGCGACTTCCGAGCAGCTGCTCGGGTGAAACGTACGGCGCAGAGCCGGCGCGATAGCGCGTCTCTTCGGCCAACAAATCCGCAAGCTGGGCGTGATGCGCGAACCCGAAATCGATCAGCACCGCGTTGCCGTCAGCGCGCAGGATCGCGTTGGACGGCTTGAAGTCCAGGTGAATCACCTGTTGGAGATGCACCGCATGCAGTGCGTCGGCGAGCGCCGCTCCGATCCGCGCTACATCCAATGCGGGCAACGGAGCGCGACGGCAGACGTCCTCCAAACACTCGCCGTCGATCCATTCGATGACCAAGTAGGGCGTCGTTGCCAGCTCGCCCGCGGCGACGAACGCAGGAACGTGCGGACCTTTCAGCGTTGGAGCGATCATCGCCTCGGTCTGGAAAGCGACCACTGCTTCGGCGGCTTGCCCGTCCTCGAGCCGAGGCAGCTTCATCACCGCAGGCAGCGTTAACCCTGGTTTCGAAACGCGAAAGATTGCTCCCATGCCGCCCGCGTGAATGCGCTCGCCGAGCGTGAAACCGTCGAGCGTTGCGCCCGGTTGCCAGCGATTCGAGGTCATCTCCGCGCTCCGCGGGACTCAGAGCCCCGCGGGGCGAAGCAGGCGTTGGTTCAGACGCTCCTCGAGCGACACGGCTTCGATGCCGAGGGCCGCCGCAGCCGCCAAGAGCAGGGCGTGTTCTTGTGGATGGACCTCACGATCGGCGACGGCGGCGTCCACCAACAAGGCGAGCACGCGCGCCTGTGCCGTGGCATCCAGCGTCCGCAGCGCTTCGGTCGCGCTGCCGAGATTGCGTAGACTCAGCGGAGCGTCCGGTTCGGGCAGCCGCCAGCGTGTCACCGCGCGACGCACGAACTCTCGCTCTTCCGGCCGAATCACCCCGTCCGCGGTGACGACTGCCTCGAGCAGCGCCGACACCTTGGCCCGCATCTCGATATCCATATCTCGAGGATAGACCAGTTGGCTCACCGCCCGCCGCTAGAATCGCGAGAGTGGCACTCTCGGCCGCCTTCGGTCGGGCCTTGGTTGCGCGCTTATTTCGGCTGATTCGGGAAGTTCGAGAAAATTTCGGCCACTACACGGTCGATCGCGGGCCCAGGATCCCGCTGAGACTCTTCGCTCACGACGCCCTCGGCGACCCCTTGCCAGACCAGTTGCTTTTGCTTGGCATCGACCAAATCGACATTGAGCGTGCCTTGCTTGTAGTTGACCGTCTCGACGTAGGGGTAGCCGGTCCAGGTGCCGTAGTAGCCCTGACGATAGCCGTAGTAGCCGCCGCTCGAACGGAGCTCCTGCTTGTTGACCAGCTTGAGGTAGAAGTTGACGAGCAAGTCGGGCTCGTTCGCGGAATACTTGTAGCCGTTCTTCTCGAGCTGCGCGGCCGTCGCCGACTTGAGTCGCGTCGACAACAAGGACCCGTAGCCCGGACCATCCGTCGACACCGTCGGGAAAAATCCGAACGTTCGGTAAGCCTTCATGTTGGCCCGCGCATCCATGTCGATGCGAATCTCAGGACCGCTCGCGCAACCGGACGCGAGCAGAACGAGGACCGAAACGAGAACGCTGAACCAAGTGCGGACGGGCATGAGTAGTTCCTTCGCAAGCTGCCCGTCCCGGGTGAGGTCACCTTCGACCGCAGCCGGGCTGAGGTCGAAAGTGACCGCGGGCTCGAGCCGAGGCTAACTCGACTCTCGCCTTCGCTCAAACCTGCGCGGTCAGGCGCGCGTCACGTCGAACACCGCGATCGTATCTTCCGCGGCTATCAGCAGGTTTGCTTGGTCGTAGACCCATGCGCCCGCGTCGACCACCACGATGGGCTTGCCCGTGACGTCGGTCCAAGAAGCGCTCGGCGTGTGACTGTGGCCGACAATCACCACATCCGCCGAGCGGCCACCCGAGCCGGGCAACATCCCGACGTGGTGCGCGATGGTCGCGAGGTGATCGACGTTCTCGCGAACCACGAATTGCCCCTTTTGCACGTTGGCCGGCGGCGGACTGCGATCTTCCGGACGTGCTTGCGGCCCGGGGTCTTCGCGCATGTTCAAGAGTGAGTCGAGCAACCAGCGCCCGATGCCTGCCCCGAAGCCGAGCCGATCGACGTAGCTCTCGAAAGTGGTGACGCCTGGAATGAAACCGGCGATCGTCGTCGCCAGCGCCACGGCCGCTTCGTCGAAGCTGGAGCTGATGGGCGGCACGATGTCGGTTTGGTGCCCGTGCATCGCGTACACGCTACTGCCGAGCCAAAATCCCGAGCGAAAAAGCTGCGGTTGCATGGCGCGGCGATCCGGCAAGGCGTTGAGGAAACCCGCATCGTGATTGCCGATGAGATGTGCCAAACCGATGCGCGCGTCCAAATCGAGGATGCCGCGGTACGCCTCGGCATTCTGAACCGCGCCGTAGGTCAGGTGCTGCGGGTTCGAGCCGGCAACGCGCCAAATGTCGAACCAATCACCGAGCTGAACGGCACGCGCGGACATCGGATGCGTGGTCATGTAGTCGAACATGCCTTGCATGACCGCTTGGAGCTTGCGCGGTTTGTCGGAGTTGTCGTTGTAGAAGATGTCACCGCTACCGCCGTCGCAGAGATGCACGTCGGGGATGGCGAAGATCGGTGTACCGAACAGCACCGATTTGAAAACGACCCGAGTATTCGTCGGGCGCAGGACGTAGCCGCTCGGCCTGAGTAGCCCATCGAAGGCCGAAACCGTATCGTTGAATCCAGCCATTTTTCACTTCCCGGGATCGAAGGCGACCGCAATTTGTGACACGCCGAACGTGTCGGTGTTCCCACAACGTTGAAGGACGACGCGCACGATGGTGTGCTTGTCGCAGTACCAAATGGGTTCGCCCGGAGTGGGGTGAATGCCGGGGAGCACCTCGTCGGTCATCGGAGGCGGCTCGAAGCTCGGTTGAGCACCGCCCTCGCTTTCGTGTCGCTCGCAGGTCTTGCCGAACTGCTGATCGATCGCGGCGCGCGGGACGCACGCCGGTGACGGAGCGACGGTCGCCGAGCTGCCCACCGCGAGCGGTGTTCCGTAGCTCGGCGTGCCTGCCTTTCCGATCCCACCGGGCGAAGCGAACACCCAGCGGTTGCTGAGGTGCGCGATGGGCGCGGGACAGCACGCGACCGCCGACAACGCGAGGGCGACGCTAATCAAGGTTGCTTTCGTCATCATTTCTGGAGCCCTTTCCCGGTCACGTCGTCTGGTTCACGCACCGACCGAGATCCCCAGGCGGTCGGTAAAGGACGCGTTGAACGTGCCCTTGCTATTCATGGCCCGATAGACCTTCAGCCAGCGGTCCGCAGAATCCGGATACAGCGCCCGCACCTGCTCGAACTTGTTCAGCACCTTGAGGTCCAAACCCCAGTGGGGCCGAGCGCGAAACTCGGTGGCGAATTGGTTTTCGTAGGTCTTGAGCAGGTCGTCGGCGCCGGTCGCGCCGACCAGCATGCCGATCTCCAACATCGTCGTGTCGCGGCCGTATTGCATGGCGAGGTGGCAGGTTGATTGTTTGACGAAGCGCAGCGAGGGCGGACTCGAGTGGAGCCAGCCCTTTTGCGCGAAACCTTGGGCGATGACCATCAACCGCTCCGCCGCGGCCACCGTTTGAGTGACGTCGAACCCGGACTCGATGCCATAAGCTCGCACCAAATTGGCCGGGCCCAGGTGGAAGATATTGTAGCTCGCGTCGAAGTAGCTTTGGTCTTCGAGCGCGCCGAGTGAATCATCGATCACCTTCGGAACCAGGTCCGGGTGGGCGTTCACGAACTCCATCAGCCGCGCACCGTAGCCGGTGAGCTCGGCTGCGGCGCGCAAGGCGTCACTGCCGAAGCGACCGCGCTTGCGGTCATCGGGAGTCAGCTGCGTCGGCAGCTCGGCGAGCTTGTAGCGGCGAGTGAGCAAGCAGCGGTGGGAAGCAGGCGGCCCGCCCGGGCGCGATGGGTACGGGTTGAAGTAAATCTCGTAGTAGCTCGGATCCGGGGCATCGCCCTCATCCAACTTGGCGTGTGAAAGGATGCGACTGATGAAGCCGCCGGGTTGGCTCAGCTCACCCCACGTTGCGCGCGTCCGCACCTCCTTGAGCCAAAACCGCGGTTCGACTCGCAGGACGACCGCATACACCACACCCATGCAGCCCAGACTGACTGCCACGGCGTTGAAGATCTCGTCGTCGGCAATCAAGCGCGCGGGCACCGGCCCTTCCGGCGTCTGCAACATCGGCCGTGGGTTGGCTGGGTCCGTGATGCCATTTTTCGGCTCGATCTTGAGCACCTCACCGCCGGTGCCGACCAGCTCGATGCTGGCGATTTGCGAGGCGATCGGCCCGTAGCCGATGCCAGAGCCGTGCGTGCCGGTGATCGCCGCGCCAACGATGGTCTGCGCGTCGTAGCCGCCCATGTTCGAGAGCGCGAGGCCCATACTCGCTAGCTCTGGGTTGAGCTCACGCAGCCGAATGCCGCTCTCGAAGCGCACTAAGTTGCGGTCGCCTTTGAACTCGGGGCGTAGCTGTGTCGGGTCGAGATCGAGCTTCCGGTTCAACTGCACCGGACTGAGCAGGTACCCTTCGCTGAACGCGACGTCCGAGAAGGAGTGCCCGGAGCCGGTCATGCGCACACCCTTGTGATTTGCCTCCGCCTCTTTCACGATCTTGATCAACTCGTTCAAGCTGGTGGGCGTCCGCAGCTGCTCGGGACTCACGCCATCCAGTTGCAGCGCGTTGGTCCAGGTCTTGTCCGAAAGCTGCGTGGCGGGACAGCAAGCCGTTGCAAGCGGCGATAGACCGAACGCCGCAGAGGCGCCGAGCGCCGTCTGCAGCAAACCACGTCGAGACATCACATCAACCAAGACCGACTCCTCCTCAACAAAGGCGCTGAGACGCTAGGTCAAGCTCAGGGCCTTGCCTCGATCAGTCCCAGATTTGGGCTCGTGGAGGAATAGTTAGTTGTTCAGTCGCTGGCTTTCCGCCTACCGTGACTCGGCAGGCTCGCTCGAAAATCCGGCGGGAATCGACAGCAATGGCCGGCACCCTCAACCGGCGAGCCAGTCAATCACCCGTCTTGCAAGGGTGCTGTACGGCGGAATCAAAAGTTCCGACCAGTTCCGGCGGGTTTGCTGGAAGACTGCACGTTGATTGGAGAAGGTCTCGAAGCCCTCCTTACCGTGATATCGACCCATGCCACTTGCGCCAACGCCGCCGAACGGCAAGTCGTCCTGAATGCTGTGCAGCATGACGTCGTTGATGCAGACTCCCCCGCTCCGCGAACTGCGGAGGAACTCCGCGCATCTCTGTCGGTCGGGATCGAAGTAGTAGGCCGCGAGCGGACTGCCCCCATCACGCATCGCGGCGAGCACCTCGCCGATGTCGTCGTACTCGCGGATCGGCAACAGTGGTCCGAAGATCTCTTCGCGAGCGACCAACATGTCCGACGTAATTCTCGAGATCAGGGCGGGCGGGATTTTGCTCGATCGACCCCCGAACGGTTCCGCCGCAGGATTCACCACGTCGACCTGAGCGCCCTGCTCTGCCGCGTCGGCCAATAGCAGCTGGAGCCGTTGAACGTGCGCCCGATTGATGATCGCGGTGTAGTCCGGATTCGAAACGAGCGTCGGATATTGGGCACGGATCTCTGCTTCGAAGCTGGTCAGAGTGCGCGCCACGGACGAGCGGTGAACCCAAACATGATCTGGAGCCATGCAGGTTTGTCCGGCGTTGAAGAGTTTGCCTGCGACGATCCTGCGCGCCGCGTACGCCAAGGGCGCACTGGGATGAATGACGGCAGGGCACTTGCCGCCGAGTTCCAGCGTCACTGGCGTCAATCGCTCGCTCGCAGCGCGCATCACCCGCTTTCCTACGCGAGTCGAACCCGTGAAAAACAAATGATCCAGCGGCAACGAGCAGAGAGCCTGCGCCAGACCGTCATCGCCCAAGACGACTCGCACGCGCTCGGCGAGCCCGGCGTCTTCGATGATGTCGGCGATCAGCGCTGCGCTTCGCGGGGCATACTCCGATGGCTTGAGCAACACTCGGTTACCGGCGGCGAGCGCAGCTGCGGTCGGTCCGACCGCGAGCCGAAATGGATAGTTCCAGGGCGCGATCACCCCGACTACCCCCAAGGGTTGGAAGTGGACGAAGGCCCTGGCAGGCTTGAAATGGAGGGCGACCCGCCGACGCTGCGGCGCCATCCAACGACGCAAGTTGGACCGCTGATACTCGAGCTCTCGCAACATCGTCGAGACGTCACCGAGCTTGGTGGTCCACTGCGAGCGTCCGCCAAAATCGGAATCTGCAGCGGCGATCATGTCGGGAATTCGTCGTCGAAGTGCGGACGCGAGCGCCTCGAGAGCTTCGCGCCGCAGCGCAAACTCGGGGTACGGCTCGCGCTGCTCGGCCGCTCGCAGAGCGGCAAAAGCCGCTTGCAGCTCGACCATGCCGCCGGCACCGGAATCGGGGCGGCTTTCGCGCTCAACCGGTGCCCTCTGAGTCATGGCCGACGATCCGGGCGACCGTACTCGTGTGGCGCGCAGGACCAGCGATAGCCGGCGAGGATCGCGTGCTCGAAGCCCGGATGACTCGCCGAGAGAACGCCGCGCTGCAAGAGCCAGCGGTGCACTCGCGGAAGTCGGTAACAAGGCACCGACGGGTACAGGTGGTGTTCGAGATGCAGCGAGTTGCCGAAGTAACAGCTCACGAGCAACCAATGGCTGCGCGAGCGCGCACAACTGAGTAGCCCAGCGTCCGTGTTCGTGTGCTCGAGATAGGGCCGCAGGCCCGTGGCGAGGTTCGCGAGCAGCAGCGGGACGATCACGCTGCACGTGGCCCGCAATGGATCGTGAACGGCCAGCGCAACGTAGCCGCAAAGCCAGAGTAGACAGCAAGCGAGATTCAGCCGAGCCAGCTGCTCGTAGGTCGAGCGAGGTAGAGGCAGACCGCGCTCCTGCATTTCCAGCGGCTGCCCGCGGATCAGACGCCAGGCGTTGCAAAAGAAAGCGCGATTGGCTCGGCTGCGGGTCAAAAGCAAGCGCGACCAGAAGCTGGATTGGCGGGTGAACAGCGAGAGATCGGGATCTCTAGCGGTGTTCGCAAAGCGGTGATGGTTCAAGTGTTCGATCGCAACTCCGGTTTGGAAGAAGACGACGAGCGCGGACGAAACGACGACGCCGACGATGGCGCTCGCCAGTCGGCCTCGGAACAAGTTGAAGTGAAATCCTTCATGGCCCACCCAGCCGAGCAGGTGAAGTCCGTGACTCGCGATGAAGCAGAGCGGCAGCAGCGTCAGCACCAGCGCCCACGTGGGCAACCGCGCGTCGCGAGCGAGCCAGGTCCCGAGTGCGCCCGGCACGAGCCACAGTGAAAGCGACAGCGTGACGAACGCCAACGCCTTCACCGTGGATCGCGCGTAGAACTCACGCGGGAGCGTCGGGGCCCGCACGCGATCCACCTGCAGCGAGGCAACGGGGCTCAGGGCGCGACTCGACCCGCGAAGCGAAACGGCCATCGTCATGGGACGCCCGTCCGTACCCCCCTATTTCATCAACTTGGGGTACTTGTCGGTGAAGTAGTCCATGAAACGGACTGTCGGCGTGCGCTGGAACCGCTCCTCGTTGTCCCAATTGCGCTGGGACTCACCGAAGTGATTGCCGATGACCTTGCCCCAAATATTCAGGTCAGGGTTCATGTATTCCCACTGCAGGTTCGGGTGCCAAAGCACGCCGAGCTTGTTCATCCGGTACTCATCCGGCGTCTCGTCGCACACGCCGAGCTCGACGTGTCGCTGCAAGATCCGACGCATGACCTTGTACGACTTCACGTCCGAGAAGCTCTCGAACAGCTGCTTGCTGAGCGTCATGTAGCGCGGCCACATCACCATGATGCGTTTGAGCACTCCGTCACGACCGATGGTCTGCAACGTGCTCGTGGAGTAACGACGTTCGTCGAGAGCACTCGTCCACTCTTCGCTGGTCGCGGGGTTGATCGAGACCATGTCCTTGAAGTTGCCGCGCGCACCGACGCCAACGCCGATGATGTCCTGCCGTGCGCAGTGCGCCCGTTGATATTGACTGCGTTCCGGGCGCTTGGAGTATGTCTCGGCGATCATGTTGTGATAGCCGTTTCCGGTCAACGCGTCGTACATGTATTCGCGCATCTTGAGCAGCGTGCGAATATTGGCAGGCTGGGGAACTTTGCCCTTCAAGACCAACTTGTGGAGCGGCCGATATGGCACGTAGATCGTGTTGTAGGTGTCGAGCTCGGTGGGCTGGTACTCGTGGATGATGCGATCCAAATCCTCCATCATCTCCTCGAGTGTTTGACCGGGGTGATTGAACATGAAGTCAGCGCAGGTATCTCCCTTGAAACCCGCCTTGACGAGCCCGGAAAAGACGCTGTCGATGTCCTCCACCTTGTCCGTGCGCCCGATGTACTTGCGATGCGTCGCGTTCAAACTCTCGATACCGAAGGTGATGCGGTCGATCCCATGGCTCACCAGCACCTCGATGATCCCGGTATCTTTGAGTGTTTTGGGCTCACCGGTGAAGGTCTTTTCGATACGGCTCCAGTTCGGAATCTTCTTGGCCAGGTGCGAAAGTAGTCGTTCGGTGTTCGCGGCGCCCAAGGTGGATGGGCTCCCACCGCCCACGTACAACGAAGTGAACTTTCGCGTGTGCACGTAGGGCACTTCGTCCATGTAGTAGTCGATTTCGCGAATCAAGTAGTCGGTGTACTTATCCAGCACCGAATGGTCGCGCCACGGAAAACGGTCGCGAGCGAAGTTGCAATAGTGACAGTAAGACGTGCAAAACGGCACGTGCACGTACATCATGATCTCGTCGTTCAAGGCACCTTCGGCGTCCTTCAGGCGCCCCATGTGCCGAGCGACGGCTTCCGCGCTGGGCTTGTCCCAGTCGAGGGTGCCGAAGTTCGGGATGATGTAAATCGGACAAGTGTTGACGTCAGCGAAGGGGTGTTCTGCGAGCGCGCCCTCTCCCAAGTAGTAGCTGGCGTTGCCAGCGAACCGTGCGTTCTGCCCGGGCGTGTAACTCTCTACGTTCATGGACATGCTATTTCCTCCTACCAATTCGAGTTCGAGGTTCTAGTGGCGGGCTCGCCCTAAGAGGGCAACTGGGCCGCGCGGAGTCGTTCGTGGTCCTCGCGCGAACCGCTCTTGTCGAGCCAGCCGTGATTCGGAACCTGCACACCGTTCGGCTCACGGGCACCGCGTGCAGCGATCCGAGTGGTCAGGCGCGCCACCCCCTCGAAGGCCGCGTGAAAGCAAGCCTCGATCGAGGCGCCGCGCACATAGTCACCCGTCAGGGTGACTCCAGAAACGGCACGTTCCCAAGCGTGCAGCTGGCGAATGAAGCGATGGTGAAAGGGGCCATAGGCGCACAGCCCGTGCTGGAAATGCTTGTACACGTAGTCGACGCGCTCGCTGGCCCTGACCGGCAAGAAGCGACGCAGCTCTGCCTCCGCCACGCCCAGCACTCCGGCTGGCTCGACCGAATCGTCGATGGTCGACGCCACTCGGCCGCTCAGCGTGTAGCGGACCACGTCCAGGTCGTTCAGGCCGTAGCATCCGGCGTTGCTCAACGGGCTCTTGGCGTCGAACACGATCGCCCGAACCTTGCGATCGAAGATCGGCCGAGCATAGCGGGCAACAATCAACGTCACCGGATTGTAAGCGATGGCTTCGAGCGAGTGCTGAATCGCCGTGCCCTGCAGTAGCCGCGCGCTTTGCGCTGCGGGCAATGCCAACACGACCGCATCGTACATTCGCCGATCGCGGATGCCGCCGTGCTCGACCTCGACTCCGACGGCGCGCGAGCCCGACCAAAGCAACCGCACCACGCGCGTGTTGAGACTCACTGGGACTACGCGCGCGAATCGCTCGAGCAGCTCCGACATGCCGAGGCTCAACTGCTCATAGCTGTCGAAGATCATGCGCAGATTGCTGCCGAGACAGCCGAGGAAGTATTCGTCCGGCTCAGCGCCGTTCATGCGCAAAGTGATCGGGCGCAGAAACCCATCCAGGGCGCCTCGTCCGAACCACTCCGAGAGCGGCAGATGGTCTCGACGTTCGGACAGCTCGCTGAACCGAGCGCCTCCCAGCATGCCTTCCTCGGGGCTGCTATGGACGATCCGCGCGAGCCGAAACAGCCGAGCGAAATCCCTCACGCCAACCAGCCGGAGCACGTGCCAAAGGGATGCGAGCTTCTTCTGCGAGTCGAGCGTGTGCAGACGACCGTTCCGCACGGTCGACGAGTTGATGCCGAAGTACTCCAGCGGCGGGGAACCGTAGTGCCGAATGAACTCGCGGAACCGCAAGTACTTGCGGCCGATGTTCTTGCCACCGATGTCGATGTTCTTGTCCCCGAGTTGCATCGAACCGGCGCGGCCGCCCAGCGCCGGCCCCGCCTCGAGGACTTCCGGTCGATAACCCGCCTGGGTGAGCGCGTGCGCCGCCGCAACGCCCGACATGCCGGCACCCACGACGGCCACGCGACCCGCGTAGCTCGACGTCACAGAGGCATCCTCGCGTGATTGCCGGCGAAGCGTGCGCTGGCCGGAGCACCCTCGGACCGGCGCAGAAACGCGGAGGTTTCACAGACGTCGCGCCGGTCCAAAAATGATACCACGCCGCGGATGTGTCCGAGCTCGCGCTCTCCCTGTTCGAACGATATTTCCACCCCCGCGCGGTAGCCGGCGCGAGTCTCTTCGAGCGCCGCGAATCGACACTTCATCCACACCGTTCGTTGGAGGTCGGCGAACCGTCCGAAGCGAATCTCACCGGCCTCGAGATCTCCATACATGCCCGCCACGACCGGGAACGCTCCGCTCGCCGCGCACACGGCGGCCTGCTTCCCGGCTTCGAGCAACATCATGCCGGGCACGTGGCCATTGTCGTGCTCGAAAAAGAACGCGTGACTCGGGTCGACGAGCATCGCTATTCTGCCGGCCTTACGATCCGCGTCGTCGGGCGCTTCGATCAGCACGTTGCGCGGGTCGCTGACTTGAGCATCTTTCGGCGCAGCCGCGGGGCGTCCGGCAGACCGAAGCTCGAGGTTCACGTTCGCGCCGTCGCTCGTCAGGTTGCGTGACGAGATCAAGAACGCCGCGCCGCCGGAGAGAAATTCGCGCTCGCCCTGAAGGAAGCGGCTGCGCGTTTCGACCTTGCAAACGACGCCTTTTCGCTGCGTCACGTGCGCCACGTGGGTCAAGAGCGTAAAGCTCGAGAGGTCACTGACGACGAACGGCGCGTCATCACTGAACCGCCAGTCGATCGACGTGACCAAGAAGCCCGCGCTCAGCGGCACCTCGTAATAGCGATGGCTAATCGCCAGATTGACTTGGCGCGCGACCTCGATCAGGTACCCGCTCGCGCTGAGTCCGGACAGACAATCATTGTAAAACTCGTGATCCGTCGGGAAGAAAGACTCGGTCGAGAAGTCTTCGACGCCGATTCGGACGGGTTCGCCAATGAAGACGTTCTCGTCGATTCGCTTGTGCACCCACTCTCGATCAACCAACGTCACTCTCATCTGTGCATCCTCCCGTCCGTACGGAATGCTTCGAATCGAAGTCGCCAGAGAGCGACTCGTCTCCGCCTCGACACGACGAGACACGCCTGAGCAAGAAGCGCGCCTTCCGGCGCAGCTCGCGACGGCCGGAGTGAACGCGTGAATTGCCGCAATTTTCGGGTGCGTGAGCGAGAAACGAACCATCGCTCGCCGCGGGCGCCCTGGGCGCGCCCGCGCGCGCACCCAGGCACGCGCGATCGACGCGCATAGACGCACCGATGCACGAATGCATACGAACAAAGCAACGCCTCCGCCGCTGCAAGCCCGCGGGTACGCGCAGCACGCGCGTTGCAGCAACCGCACCCAGCTCGCGAGAGTCAGTCCGCTAGGTTTCGGAGTCGTCCGCGAATGCTGCTGGTTGCAGCGCGTACTTCCGCATCAGGCGTTTCAAGGCGTAGCGACTGCTCAACCCGAGGTCACGCCAAGCGCGCTCCTGCACGCCGCCGTGCCGCAGCAAGCTTGCGCGAATCTCGCTTGGTGTCGGAGGCTTTCGGGTCACGACCGGCGGCGCGAGATCGGTGCCAGTCGTGCGCGCGGAGGACGCGATGACTCCAGGGAGATCCAAACAGCCATTGTTGCTCGCGATCGCGCGCCAGAGCAGCGCGTCGAGTTCGCGCACGTGGGCCCGATAGTGATGAGTGACCAGGTAGCGCATCAAGGCGGGCGTGATGCCAAAGCTCGGGCCTTTCGACTGAAAGAGGCGCTCGGCGAGTGGGTCGGATTTGGCGCCCTGGGTCAATAGGTGCCGCACCACGAGCGCGATGTCCTCGCGCCGCTCGTCGAGCCCCGGAACATCCAGGCGCAGCCGGAATCGCGCGCCGAAGTCGAGCCGAAGCTGCTCCGGTGAACGCGCGGTGGCGCCGATGATTCGTACGTCAGCGGTGCGTGAACGCGCTTCGCCGAGTCGCTGATACTCGCCGCCTGCGTCGAGCACGCGCAGCAAATGCGCTTGCAAATCGTGTGGTAGCTCGCCGAGCTCGTCGAGGAAAAGCACCGAACCTTGCGCTTGTCCGATCAGGCCCGGCCGCTCTGGGCTTCCGACGTTGGGGTAATTGGGCACGTTGCCGAACAACTCGGCGTCGACCAACCCCGGCGGAAACACCGCCGCGTTGCGTGCAACCAGCGGCCGATGTCCTCGATTCGAGAGCGCGTGGATCGCCTGCGCCACCAACTCTTTGCCAGTGCCAGTTTGACCAATCAATAGCAGGTGGCCGCTTCGCGCAGCCATGAACGCAATCTGCTCCCGCAGCCGCCAAGCCGTGGGACTTTCGCCAACGATGCCGAACTGGTCCGCCATGCCGAATGGATGGAGCTCCGGATCCGGCACGGGTCCGCGCAGTTCCGTCGGCCGAGCGCTGCAGATGAACAGCAATCGATCTTCAATCTCGATCGTCTCGCCCGGTTGCACGAGCAGGCGCTCAGCCCGCCGCCCGTCGCCGTCGATCAGCCGGTGAGTTCCCAGCGCCTGCACCTCGACGCCGCGTGAATCAGCGCGCAGCCTGCACTCGGTGCGCGCAAACTTCGGGTCTTCGAAGGGGCGAGCCTCGACCCCCCCGGGACGTTGACGCTCGAGCTGAAGCGCTCCGCTCTCCAATTCGGAGTTGCCGCTTCCGAAAGCCCAACCTGCCGCCGGCCCGTCGCTGCGCACACGAAGCACCTCACCCAGATGCTCGCCAGTGTGCGACCAACAAACGACCAGCGTCAAAACCTCTTCGCGGAGCCGACCCATCACTACCAGGGACCAACCGTCTCGCGAGGCGTGCCACTCTGAAAATAGTCATTTCACGAGCGACACTTCTAGTCTGGCTCCGCGCTGCGAATTCCATCACCCCCAAGGTTGGAGTTTCCGCACAGTGCGGTCATATCTGCAACGCTCTCAATCGATCGCAGTCTCGTGGTCGCAGAGGAACCACTGGGCCGACCAAAACCGCGCGCAAAATGACTATCGAGCAAGCCCAGGTACGGAGATGCGCGCCACGAGTTCACTGCGGCAAATTTGCCCGTGGGAACTCGTGGCGCGTCGAACGCGCTACAACACTTGCAAGAACTCCATCAGGTCCGCCTTCTGCTCCGGGGTCAGCGCCTCTGGGAAGAATCCGCCGTTCTCCGGAGGGTTGACGGCCGGCAAATTCAGCATCGTGAAGAACGGGAGGATGAAGCGGCTGTAGAGATCGACCGCGTCACGTAGCGTCTCCGCGCTGTTGTCGTGAAAGTACGGAGCGCTGTTGACGATACCGCGCAATGCGGGAACGTCGAAGGCTTCGAAGTCGTGCGGGTTGCCGGTAATCGCTGCGCGCCCCGGATCGGTCGACCACTGCTGCGGCAGCAAGTTCGGCCCGACGATGGGGGCGCCGTTCGCGTCCGTGAGCGGGCGCAAGTCGGACGGAATTCCGCTCACGGTTTGCGGCACCGGGGGCAGATCCACCTCTTTCACCGTTCTCGTGCAATCCGTGTAGAAACGATAGCGATATTGCGGCAACGAGACGGTCGCATTGAAGCGCGGGCCAAAGAGATCACCGTAGATTTGGCCGAGATAGGAGATGTTGGCGAAGCCCACGTTCAGGAATTCGTTGTCGGGTTGAGGCGTTTCGACCGGTCTCGGAGGCTGCACCGAAGTATCGAAGACCACGTTGCCATCGGCGTTGAGTTCGAGAAACGCAAGGTCGTGAACGTCGCGATTGACGACTTGCAAGTTCTTCGCGCCGCCGTGGCAGGCTTCACACGCAATGTTGTAGACCGCGAGCCCCCGCTCCTGAGCGGCGGTGAGCCTCATGTGCAGCTCGGGCCGCTCGATGTCCTCGACCGGCACGCCATGCGCGAGCTTCTTGGCCACCTTTTCTGCGCGCTTCGAGCTGAATTGAGCCTGTTGAAAATCAGCCAGCGCGTCCAGCTCTCGGCTCGAAACCAGGCCACCTTGGCTGTGAGCGGTGATCGCGCCTTGCGCCTGCTCTTGCAGCGTCTTCTTGCGGCCGTCGTACTGATACGGCGCGGTGATCGCCGTGTTCTCGACGGTGGGGACCGCGCGCCAGACCGCGAGCGTGCGATCTGGGGGCGTCACCACGTTGCCGTCGAAATCGATGAGATCCATGTTGTCCGGCAAGTTCAACACGACTCGCACGAGCCCTTTCTTCAAGTGCTCGTAGGTCGGAACGGCTGCCGTCGGATCGTCAGCATCGATCGGATTGAACAGCGGATCGTTCGGGTGCTCCGCGAGCAGCGTCGCCACGTGAGCAGGGGTGAGTACGGTATGATCAGCCAGCACGTGACAAGTCGCGCAAGATCGACCGTTGGTATGCTTGAACGCGGTTTGGAACAGCTCGTCGCCTTTAGGCGGCTTCCCGTGTGAACGGCTCACGGCTTCGCTTACCGATATGGTGTCCTCCACATTCGGCGACCCGCCGCAGGCAGCGAGTAGAACCGCCGTGCTGATTGGCCAAACGCACGCTCGCAAGGCGGACCTGCCCCAAAACTCCGACCATGAAGTGGATACTCCAGACATCACGCACTCCTTTTTTTGACCCCGCGAGGAAAATGCATCCCGCTGTTGGCGAGCCGGACGTTACCCGCGATCGCTCGAGTCGCGTGAGAAATCTGGCTGGTAAACTCCAACTCGATCGGCGACTTCCGCCGCATGACACGTGCGGAAACAGTGGATCTGGAAACCGTTGATCAAACCGCTTTCGCGCGAACGGCACAATCCTACCGAGCAGTGGCAACTCGAGTCCTGTCCAGTCGACTGACTATCGCCTTGCAACCATGGAGAGCGTGCGATGACCAACCGGCCAGCGTCGCGCAGCCGCGCGCGCGGGGTGCGTGAGCTTCGGCCGAGACTCCGCCGAGTGCGAATCGTCGTCGGCGCCTTGACGAAACCGGCCCGACACCCCATGCACTGCCCTTCGCACGTGTCAGCTTCCAGTGAATCGTCGTCGGGTGGGCGCGCGCTCGTGATTGGCGCGCTGCTCTCGCTGTACGTGGTCTGGGGCTCCACGTACTACGCGATGCGCGTCGCGCTCGGGACACTGCCTCCCTATCTGATGGCAGCAACCCGCTTCTCGATCGCCGGACTCTTGCTATTCGTGCTGCTCCGAGTGCGCGGCGCTCGCACACCTGCCGCGCGCGAGTGGTTCGGGGCTGGCATCGTCGGCTCGTTGCTCCTGGTCATGGGGAACGGCTTCGTGGTGCTCGCCGAGCGCACGGTCGATTCCGGCACAGCCGCGACGCTCGTGGCCACGGTGCCTTTGTGGATGGCGGCACTGGGCTGGTTTTGGGGCGAACGACCAAAAAAGCGAGAGCTCGTGGGGCTCGCGTTCGGCTTTGCGGGAATCGTCGTGCTGAACGGCGGTGACGGCCGTTCGGTGCGTGGCATCGACGGACTCTTGATCGTCCTGTCGCCGATCGCGTGGGCCGTGGGGTCGCTGTTGAGCCGCCGCCTAGCCATGCCCAGCGGCGCGATGAGCGCCGCGTGCCAAATGTTGCTCGCCGGCATTTCGATGTTCGTCGTCGCGCTGGCGCGGGGGGAGCGACTCGAACATCCGATCAGCGCCGCCAGTATCACTGCGCTCGCGTATCTGATCGTTTTCGGCTCGCTGCTCGGGTTCAGCGCGTACGGTTTTTTATTGCACCGCACGCGACCGCTGATCGCCACGAGCTACGCCTACGTGAACCCGGTGGTGGCCCTCGGCATCGGCGCCGCGCTGGGTGGCGAGTCACTCAGCCCACGCAAGCTCGCCGCTTGCGCCTTGACCGTGATCGGCGTGCTCGTCGTGACACTCAATCGTCAGAGTCCGAGCTCGGCCCGAGTCGAATCGGTGCCCGTCAGCCGTGGTGCCCTTCAGAAGTAGAGCACCGAGGCTTGCACGCCGACCGATATGGGCGTGAGCCGATAGCCCGTGTCGTGCGTGTCGTGCGCGTCGGTGTCGTCCTCCGCCATTAGCTTCGTTTTCGTCGCACCGCTGACCACGAGCTGCAGGCCGAGCCCCCAATTGCGCCCGAGCGACCAATCGTAACCACCGAATAGGCTTCCCGCGAAGTTCACTCCACCGAAGTCGCTCTCGTCCGCGGAGTTCGTCAAAACGATCGCCCCCACTCCGGTCGAACCTCCGAAGTGCCAACCACCTTTGGGCTCCGGATACCAATCGACGAGCATGCCCACCATTCCGAAGCCACCGGTCGCTCGATCAGAGGCATCGCGCGTTTTACCTCGGTAGCTCACGGTTGCATTCTCGAACGGCCCACCGTTGAACTTGGCGTTGATCGCCGAGCCTTGGATCGTGCCGGCCAAAACGAAGCCAGGCACAATCGCTCCGCCAATCGCGATCATCCCACCGGCGCCGCCGCCGGTGAGCGACGAAGAGCCGTACGGCCCGTGCCCATTGAGCGTCAGGACGGTCGGGCCGCTCGTGAGCCGCAGATAGAACCCTTCGTGGATTCGGCTGGGCTTGGCTCGAGCGGGCGCGCCGGGCTCGGTGGCAGAAACGGCGGGCGCCGCGTTCGTCGTCGTCGTGACGGTGGTGGTCGTCGTTGTCGTCGGAGCTGGAGCTGGAGCTGGAGCTGGAGCTGGAGCTGGAGTTGTGACGGGAGTGGCCTGCGTTTCAGGCGTGGTCGGCGCAGCGGGCGTCGCCGAAGCGGGCGCTGTGTCCGCTGCGGGGGACGGAGCTTCCTGCGCATGCGCGAGCGATGCCAGCGAGAGTGCCGCGAGCATCACCGGCGCGAACACAGCGGACCGCGCGCGCAGCGGATAGCAGAAACTCGGATCGACCAGCGTCGCTGAAGTGGATGGCGTCATGCCCTGAGCTTGAGCAAGCCGCGTGCCGCAGCGTGATCTCGCAAATATCCGGGAATTTCCGAGGTTCGGCAGTGTCCGCCGAGCAAGCGCTGCCGCGGACACGTGACCGCTCGCGGTCGCCTGTCCGCCTCAAAAGATCTGCAGTGGCCGTTCTGCGCGGGAAACAGTACGCGATGCGAGGTGCGTGGCTGGATCGCGATCGCCCACTCTGCTGATTCGAAGAGAGCGGTTCACGGGCTCAGCCAGCTCGCCACTTCTTCGGCAAAAAAGACTCGAGAAATCTGACCCGAATTTGCGCGTCGCTGATTGACACCGGTCGCTGCTTTCGCGGCCACAAGTTTTCAATCTCGGTATCGATCCATGACGCAGACAGCCACTCATTCGAGTGATGGCGCGTGGCTTCCAATGCTACACGTTGGCTCGCGGTGTTCGTCCCTACCGACGAACCGCGTCGCAACCATGCTCAATCGACTACGTGCGTCCTGGTTTCCTTTCTTCCTCGCAGTGCTCGGCTGCAGCGACAATGGCGCGAGCGGCAACGGCAGTGCCGGTCACGCGGGCGTCGGCGGAAGCCACGCGCCCGTCGTCGGAACCGGCGGCTCGAGTGGGGGCGTGGCAGCGCTGGGCGGCGCGACGAGTGGAGGCGCTTCATCAAGCGTTGCTGGCGGCGGCAGCCCCGCAGCGAGCGCCGGAAGCTCGTTCGGCGCGGGAGCTCCCAGCTTCGCCGGAATGCCCAGCGCAGGCACCGCTGGCGTCAACGTTGCGGGCGGGACGAATACGACCGCAGGCAGCGGAGGAGCAAGCGGAGGCTCGAATGGACGCGGCCCTGCTCCCACCTTCACGACGATCTACGGCAGCATCATCACGCCGAATTGCGGCGGCGCGCAGTGCCATCTCAAACGCCCGACGCCGTTCGACTATGACTTCTCGAGCAGGAGCGCGGCCGCGGCTTCGTGGCGCGCGGACGTCGTGGCCGGTGATGCCGAGAATTCACCGATGTTTCAGGTGCTCAATCTGGCGATCATGCCCAAAGACAAGCCGCCGCTCAGCATCGACCAACTGTTCATGATTTACGACTGGATCAATGCGGGGGCGCTCGACAACTGAGCGAGAAGTCCCGGTGATCGCGCGCGGCTTCTTCCGCTACGCAGTCTCGTAGCTATTACTTGGTTGGGCGCTCGCTCGACTGCTTTCGATAAGCGAGCCAGCGGAGTTCGATCGGCGTGTCACCGCTCATGCTCCCGAATAGATTGCGACCCTGAGCCCAATTGACGTACCAAGAAGTGGGTGGCCACGCTGCTTTGGGTAAGTTCGCTCGCTCGAATTCGACGCAAGCTTCATCCCTTGCCAATACGAGCCCGAGCGGCGAGGTGAGCGCCTCCAACTCGTCCCGGGTGAAGAAAGTGGACCAGACACTCTGCGCGGTTTCCTGGGCCACTGCGTCGGGCCGGTAGCTCCTTTTTGCGATGAACGCATTGAACAGCAACGTCCCGCTCGCTGCGAGCAAGCGAGAAAGCCGTGGCAGCGCGCGCCCGAAGTCACGCCTCGAGAAGTGAGGGCTGACTTCGGAAAGCACGACCAAGTCGTAGCCCCGAGCATCGAGCGCACTTTGCTCGCTCATGAAGTCTTCCTCGAACAGACGTATCTCGAGCGCTTCGGCGCGCGCTGCCTCGCGCAACTGCCCGGCGAGCGCGGCGACCGGCTCGACGGCATCGACGGCATGAGCCGCTCGGGCGAGTGGCAGCGCATTGCGACCGCTGCCCGCGCCGACATCCAACACGCGGATCGGCCCAGCCTCGGCGAGCGCGCCGGCCAGCTGCACCACCATGGCGTCCGGGTGAGTGCCAAACGGCTGACGACTCGCAGCGCCTTCGAGCCAATCCTGATATTGCTCGTCGAGCGAGGGTGACTCGACCGACATCGTGCAATCGAGCGCGAGGGGGTTCGAATCCGCCGGTCGATACGCGAGCACGAAGCGCGCGTACGGAGAGCTCGCAAACCCTTCCGCCACGCAATCGTCGAACGCTCGGCGCATCGCCGCGCGCTCCGCGGACTCGAGCGGGCGATCGAGCGCATCGAACAGGCGCATCAGTTTGGAAAAGTAATGCTCCGCGAGCGACGGAATGCACGGCGCAGAAAAGCTGCCCGCCCCGATGCTGCGTCGCCTCAGGCGCTCGATGATCGCAGTGCGGTGCTTCTCACTGCCAGCCGGCGGCCCGATGCCAGCGTTCGCGCCATTGCGGACAGAGCGACGAACCAACGATTTTTGCGCCACGACGGCGCCATCATTGGCCGGCTCACATGGCTCTCATGTGACGCAAAGGCAACGACTGCCCGAGGCGCTCAGGGCAGTCGCGGGCGCGAACACCATGCTCGCCACCCGATTGCGGGCTCGTCGCAAATATTTTCGATTCCCGTTTGTCCGATCGAGTGCTGGCAAAGACGAAACCGACGTGTCACCGTGGGATTCTGCATGAAGCGTCTGTGCCTTTCTTTTTCTAGTTCGTTCGCCCTCTTTTCTATGCTCGCAGTCGGCGTCGCCGGTTGCAGCTCGGACGCCCCCGCACCCAGCGGCACGGCCGGAAGTTCCGCGGGAACCCCGGGTTCGGCGGGCGCACCGACGAACAACGGTGGCAGCGGCAATGCCGGCAGCGCGACCGCGGGGAGCCCCGGCGCGGGCAGCGGCAACGCCGGCAGCCCCAGTGGCAGCGCGGGCGCACCGAGCGGCACCGCGGGTGCAGCGAGCGGCGGAGCGTCTCAAGGTGGCGCAGCGGGCGCGGCCGGCGCAGCGCAAGCCGGCGCTGGCGGAGCTTCGGGCGGCAGCGTCGGCGGCGGTGGAGCCCCCCCGACCGCGATCCTCAGCGCTGATTTCGAATCCGACATGGCCGGTAAACAACCCGCCGGTTGGCACAACTTCCTCGCCTACAACACCGATACGACCAATCCGCAGGGCGATCTGCAAGCCATCGTCGATGCCACCCGCCCCCATGGCGGCAAAAACTCACTGCACGTCAAGAGCTCCGGAAGTCCCGCGTTTCTGACCATGCCCCTGCCCGCCAACACGAAGAAGCTGTACGTGCGTGGCTACTTCTACATGACCCGTCAACTCGGGCAAAACCCAGGCGCCAATCACGAAACCTTGTTCGGCATCCGCAAGGACAAAGACAACGAGATCCGCTTCGGTGAAATCAAGGGCGTGATCGGCGTCAATGAAGTGCCGAGCGACAACATCTCGCCCAAGATGGACCTGTGGGGCAAAGGCCCGCTGATCGCCGCCAACAAATGGGCGTGCATCGAGGCCGCGTTCATCGGCGACCAAGCGCAGCACGAGTTGCACGCCTGGGCCGACGGCACCGAGGTTCTTTCCGTCACCTCCGGCACTCAATGGCAAAACGGCACCGAGCCTGCCGCGTGGCTCGACGGCAAATGGAACGAGTTCATGATCGGCTGGCAAAGCTTCAGCAGCGCCGCCAACGAGCTCTGGATCGACGACTTGGTGCTCGCGTCGAGCCGCATCAACTGCCAGTGAGCCGAAGCCCGTTCGAAAGAATGGGCGCTCTCAATCCAGCCACGCACCTCTCAGCGCACGCTGTTGCCGCGCTTGGGCGTCGGCCCGGCATGGTCGCGGATGGCTCGGATGATGGCTGCGCCCGCTCTGGGAAGTGAGACCGCCGAGACGCCGAAGGCTACGACGGCCTCACCACGTAACCATCAAGAAAGTCCCTTGGGCATGACATCGCTCGAAACGCCGAGTCGGTCGAGCACGCCTTTGACGACGCGATCGCAGCGCGTGAGGTGAAAGTCGAAGGCGCGCGTGGAGT
>Ga0164308_10000179_pt1 | contig 34049 bp, 25 predicted proteins | sample Whisoiple_246_MG_FD_109983 | JGI IMG/M metagenome (GOLD analysis project Ga0164308, IMG submission 109983) | Soil microbial communities amended with fresh organic matter from upstate New York, USA - Whitman soil sample_246_MG | ecosystem: Environmental > Terrestrial > Soil > Unclassified >... | reverse complement strand
TACTCGCGCGTGCTCGAGTTCAATCCGATCACGTTCGAGCGAGTCTGGGAGTATGGGGAGCCGTCTGGTAGCGCTACCTTCTTCACCCGTTTCTTGGGGTCGGCTCAGCGCCTGCCCAACGCCAACACACTTTTGACCATTGGCACCGAAGGCAGGGTGATCGAGGTCACACCGGAGGAGGACATCGTGTGGACCTACCAATTCCCGGCCCCTGGTACCGGGACGCTCGGCTGGGTGTATCGAGCCATCCGCATGCCTCCCGAATGGCTCCCGAGCGGAGTCAGTGAGTCGCTGGGGAACCTGCCGAGTTGGGCCGAGCTCTACGAGGGGGCGTCGTCGCTCGGAGGGGCCGGAGGCGAGCGACCCTAGTCAGGTGGCATCAGGGCCAGGCTCCGGCCCGCCGGTTGGACGCGCCGGCGCGGGGGTGTGCTCGCGCCAGGGGGCGCCGGATGTGGCCTGAAAAACCTTGAAATCTCGTGAAATAGGAATTTGCTCCGAGGTGTTGCACGTAGCCAACCAGGGCGCTGCCTTCCGCCGTGAACAGCGCCGTCGGTCCTGAAGTCCGCTCAAGCTCGCTACTTCCTGAAAGGGGCGCCGGGTCCGGCGCATTGAAAACGAAAGAACGTGGGTCAACTGCGTCATGCTGCCGGGGGGCAAACCGTCGCGATGCCGTCGAGGTTCATCGTCGGCCGGGCTCCCGGATGCGAGCTCCGGCTGACCGACCCACGCGTGTCGGGGGAACACGCGGCCATCTATTTCGAAGAGGCCCATTGGCGGATCCGGGACCTGGCGAGTAGCAACGGCACGCGCTTGAACGGCGAGCCGATTCAGCCCGGCACCCGGCACGCGCTATTGCGCGGGGACACCATCACCTTTGGCAGCTCGGCGGAGACCTGGGAGCTCATCGACGAACAAGCGCCCAGCGAGGAGGGCATCCGGGAGACGGCCCCGGTCGCCGTCACCATGAGTCAGGTGACGCTCGAGTTCTACGTGGGACCAGCTGCGCCCGATCTCGAAGTCCTGCTGGTGACGCCGCGCAGCAAGCACGTCTTGCCCGAGCGGGCGTGTCACCACCTCCTGCTCGCGCTCGCCCGGGCGCGGGCGGCCGATCTGGCGCAAGGTCTGGCCGAGAAGGACTGCGGCTGGGTCCAGGCCGAAGATCTCACTCCGATTCCATTTCACGACGTCGTCACCGTGACCTTGAACATCCATCGCGCTCGCAAGCAGCTCGAGGGTTTCGGCGTCGACGGCGCTCATGGCCTCATCCAAAGACGCAAGGGGCGGCGCATTCGTCTCGGCGTGCGTTCGTTCAAGATCGAGGCCGCGCCCGGCTCGACCATGGGACCGCCCGCGGGCCGCAGCACGCCACCAGAGGAATCCTGAGCGGTTTGCTCGGCTGGCTTCGGCGCGCCTATTCTGTATCGTGACTTCGCTAGGCCGCGTCGTAGCGGGCCGCTACCGCATGCTCTATCCGCTGGGTCGCGGCGGCATGGGTGCGGTGTGGGTGGGCGAGCACATCGAGCTCAAGTCCGCAGTGGCCGTGAAGTTCATCGACCAGCATTTGGCCGAGGACGAGCGCGCCAAGAAGCGCTTCAGGCTCGAGGCACAAGCAGCCGCTGCCCTTCGCAGCCCCCACGTGGTGCAGGTCTTCGACTACGGCATCGACGAAGGCGAGCCGTACATCGTCATGGAGCTGCTCGAGGGCGAAACGCTGGCGACTCGTCTGCAGCGCTCCGGGCAGCTCACGATTCAGGAAAGTGTGGAGGTCTGTCGACAGACGGCCAAGGCGCTGGCCGTCGCCCACGAACGCGGCTTCGTGCACCGCGACCTGAAGCCGGAGAACGTATTTTTGGTCGGTGACGAGACCGGCTTCATCGTCAAATTGCTCGATTTCGGCGTGGCCAAGGTGATTCGCGAAGACAGGCGTTGGTCGGAGTTCGTCACCCAGCCGGGGAATCGCTTGGGCACCATCTACTACATGAGTCCCGAGCAGGTGCAGGGTGAGGCCGTCGATGCTCGCGCCGACGTGTGGTCTCTCGGCATCGTCATGTTCGAATGTTTGACCGGTCGTTTGCCCTTCGAGGGCATTCGTGGTCCCCGTTTGATCTCGGCCATCAGCCGCCAGCCGCTCCCCGTCCCGTCGAAGCTCGCCCGTGTGCCCGCTGGGTTCGATGCCTGGTTCGAGCGTGCGACGATGCGGGATCTGGATCGACGCGAAACGTCGGTCGAGGCGCTGGCGCGCGAGCTAGTGACGCTCGCCCAGGGTTTCTCGGGCAAATGCTCGATGGTGCCCCTGGGCGAAGAAGACCATCAGACCCTGCCGAACGTCGTAGCGTTCCCTACGGCGAGTGGAACTGCGCACGACGGCAACGGTCCGTCCACGGTCCACGAGGAGATCCCCGACGACTTCCCGGACTCCTTTCGCAGTGACTCTGGGGCTCCCGAGCGCACCAGCATTCCGGCTGCCATCAACGGGCGTCGGGATCTCGACCACGTGGCACTGGTCGCACGCTTGAGTCGCCGGCGTGCGGTGCTGTGGACGAGGCATCGGGTGGCACCGGGCGATCAGATCCACATCACCTTGCTGTCACGGGACGAAGAGGTGGGCCACATGACCGCGGCCGAGGTCGAGCGCGTCAACACCAGCAAAGGTGACCGTCCGGATTTCTGGACCTGCGAAGTGGTCGTGCGCTTCCACACGCCGCTCACCGAGTCGGCACTGGCCGCCGTCTAACGTAAACTCAGCGCGCGAGCTCACGGGCACGTGCAGCCCAGGCAAGGCTCGGTGCCACGAGGCCTTGGCGCTCCAGCACTCGCGAGAGCAAGAGTGCCGCGCTCGTGTTCGTCGGATCCAGGGTGAGCGCGCGCCGCAACTTGCGTTCGGCTTGCGACAGGTCGCTGGCACCCATGGCGCTGGTCGCGTCCTGGACATAGTGCCTGGCCACCTCACGCATCGTTCCGACTTTGCTGGCGTCGATCCCCAGCACCGCCAGCCAGGCGGCGCGTGCTTCGGCCACTTTGCCGCGCTGATTCTCGATGTCCCCCAAGAGCTCCCGGCCCGACTCGCTCCGCGCGTTGTCGGCCAAGAAGCGCTTGGCCCACGTTTCTGCGTGCTCGAGCGAGCGCTGGGACAGGTACACGTTCGCCAGAGTCTCCGTACCGGCGCCCGCCGGATCGATGGTGGCTGACTTACAGAGGTCGCGCAGCGCCTGCATCGGTTCGCCCGCCACCAGATGGGCTTGGGCCTGCCGACGATGGATGGCTCCCTGCTTGGGTCGATCCTCTTCGATCATGGGCAGGGGCGCCTCCCAGCCGACGAGCATCTGCTCGCAGCTGGCGAGGTTGGCGTCTTCGACTTTGAACAGCGCGTCGACCTCGGCCTGGCTCATGCCGAAAGCGGTCGTCTCGACCGTGCCGAGATCCGCGAGCTCGAGGGCCGTCGCCCCGCGGGCCGCCGCGACCGGTGCTGGATCCTGAGCCGGGGCGGCAGGGGCCGCCGGTTTGGCTCCACCGTGTCCACCAGGCACGTACTTCGCTACCGCGGTGAGCCACTGGGGCAGCCGAGTTTCGCGCTGACCCACCAGGGTCCGCACTTCAGCCATCGAGCTCGAGGCGACACGACGCAGGTCGTGCTCGAATTCGATGACGCCCACGAATGCGGCTGCGCTAGCGGCGACGCCGAGCGCAGCGCCGAGGGTGAACCCGGGCCCGGAGGAGCGCGGGCGGCGCGACGGTCGGCCGGCCGTCGTGGTCAGCATCTGGATGGGGGGCGCACTATCGGGTGACTGGGGCTGCGTCACCCCGGAATAGGCCTGCGCTGGGTAGCTCTGCGCAGGGTAGTTCTGCCCGGAATAACTCTGCCCGGAATAGGCCTGCGCGGGGTAACCCTGCGCCGGATAGGCCTGCGCCGGATAGGCCTGCGCCGGATACCCTGATTGCGGATAGACGCTCGTTGCCATCGGCGCCAAGGACTGCGCCGAGGCCGCGATGCTGGGTTGGGGCGCGATCGATCGGGCGAGGCGCGGCGGCGCGGAGCTCGGCGGACTCATGACGCGCACGGGCGGTGGCGGTGGGCGGCGTGAGGGCACCGGGTTGTCCTGCCGGCTCTCGGGCGTTCGATCTTCACGACCTGCACCGACGGGAAGGAGAGGATGAATGCCGGCGCGCGTGGGTGGGGTCAGCGTGGCGCGCGAGGGCATGCGCGTGGCACGGCGTGCTGCCAGAGTCTCCAGGCGACGAGCGATGTCGGCTGCGGGCAAAGAGTCCGGGATGAGGTCTTCGACCAAGCCACTGCTCACGGCACGACGCGCTCGCGTCAGATCCCAATCTGCGATGAGCAAGAGCGGCGTGCCCGGATGGTGATCGGCAATGGTGCGCTTGAGCAGCGGCAGCTGACTTGGGTCCCCGCACACCACGAGGTGTGGGGTCGTCTGCGTCACGGCTTCCTCCAGGCCCGTGGACCAAGTGCTCTTTACCCACACGCCCATACCTACGAGCAGTGCCGAGAGCTCGCGCGGGAGGTGATCCCCCTCGACCAGCACGATGCTCAACTGCTTCCGCATAGGGCCCTGTGGGCTTAGGACACTCCAGGTTGCCCGGGCATGCAAAAGGATTCTTCGATCCCGCTTCGATCACGGGCCAGCGGCTCGGCTCCGCGGCCAGCGGCCCCCGTGCGGCAGGCCGTATTCCTGTGAAACTGGAAGTTGGTGCGCAGGCAACCCAAGGGGATCGCCGGCGTCGGCCGGGACTCGCGAGCGTCGACCGCCTCAGCGCTCGCCCTTGGTGTAGCGAATTGTGAGAGCGCATTGCGCGCAACGCGAGAACTTTCTTCTCGCATGAAATCGCGCGAGGTCGCTCACCGCCTGCCTGGTTGCAGCGCCTGAGGGTACGGCATGCGCTTTTTTTGATCCGGTTCGGAGCAGGCAGACCGCTCGAATTCGCGAGGAAGGGAACTGATTTTTCACGAGCCTCACGCGCGCGTGGCTTTCAATCCGGCCGATCTGGATTCTTACAAATCAATACCAGGAATTCGATCGTACTTCCGCGTTCGGCGCGTGCAGACACTTGCTCATCGAAGCGGCGAGTGCAGACTGCCATTCGCCCTTGACCAGTGCTGGACCAGATCCCGTGCTGGACGAATGCCCAAGCTAACCAGGACTCGTGCTGGCTTGCCGTGTTCGGCCACTAGTTCCTTGCGCGGATGCATCATGAAAACCTTCGAGCTTGCCAAGACTACCCTTCGTCGTCGTGTCCGGTCCTCCCCCCTGCAGCGCTGCGTCTTTGGCACCTCCGCGGTGCTGGGACTGGCGGGGCTTTCAGCCCTAGCCACGCTGGCCTGTGGGCCCGCTACGCCGCCGAGCGACGGCGGGGGCAGCGGCGGTGCCGTTTCCGGCACCGGCGGCACCACGGGGACACCCGGCAGCGGCGGTTCGCAAACGGTGGGGACTGGCGGCGCGGGACATGGGGTTTCGACGGGCGGTAGCCCGGGCGCAGGAGGGAACGTCAACCCCGGCACGGGTGGTGCTCCTCCTGGTGGCGGTGACCTCGACGACTTCACCATCGTGCCTTGCACCGTCACGACCAGCCTGAGCGCGGTGTCCCCGGAGATGGGGACGGTCGGGACGATCGAGTTCTCGACCGACCTCGCGGGTGCGACGGGCGGGTTCATCCAGTTCGGCAAGACGACGGACTACACGCTGGAGGCGCCCATCGATTGGGCGGCTGCGAATCATCGGACGCTGCTGCTCGGCATGACGTCCCAAACCGAGTGGCACTACCGCATCGTGGTGACCGCCGGCCAGAACGCTTGCACCGGTCCGGACACGACGCTCATGACCGAGGCGCTGCCGAACGGCGGACCACCGACCCAGGTGACGCCGACGCCGGGAACGAGCACTGCTGCGTCGGCCGAGGGGTTCATCGTCGCGGGCGGCGGCATCGGCGGCCTGGGGTCTTGGGCTTTCATCCTCAACACCGAGGGCGAGGTCGTCTGGGCCCACGAGTTCCAGATGGCAGGCGGTGGCGGCGGCTTCGGCGGAGCTGGCATCACCCGCGCGAAGCTGTCCTGGGACGGCAAGACGTTCCTGGCTCGCGATGTGAACGTCGATGGCAACACGGGAGCGGGCAACCTGTTCAAGGTGAACCTCGACGGCACCGGCGAGGAGACGATCGCGCTCGACACCAGCCATCACGACTTCACCGTCATTCCAGGAGGCATCGCGTATCTGGCCAAGGCCGGTTCGGCGGATGGGTGCGACGCGGTGCATACCGCCAACGAAGACGGCACCGACGACCAGGTGGTCATCGACCTGGGGCCGGTCCTCGAACCATTCCCGCTGCCCGATGGCGGCGGGTTGCCCAGCACCGGCGGCTGCCATGCCAACGCAATTCACTATTACGCCGACGAGCAGGCGTACACCGTCTCCGATCGCGAACGCGACATGCTGGTGAAGGTCTCGGCAGCCGGAGACGTCCTTTGGACCATCGGCAACAGCCCCGCCACGATCACCGGCGCCGACATCCCGGAATGGCGCGTGCAGCATGGGCACCACCTGTACGACCCCGAGCATCTGCTGGTGTTCAGCAACGGCGAATTGACGGGCGGCACCTCGCACGTGCTCCACTTCACGATCTCCGGCACGACGGCCACGCCCGACTGGAACTACAGCGGCATGGGCAGCACCGGCACGCTCGGCGATGTGCAGAAGCTGCCGAACGGAAACGTCCTCATCACCACGAGCCAGATCGGCACCATTCAGGAAATCGACGAGAACAACGTGCTCATCAAGGAGATGAAGTTCACGAGTCTCGGCTACACGCACTACCGACCGACCCTGTATGGCGAGCCCGCGCCGCGCTGAGTGGGCGCAAAGGGGAGCCAGCACCATGTCGTCCGCCAATCCAGGTCGCCACACGGTCGCGCTCGTCGCGCTCATTTCCCTCGGCTGTGGCGGCAGCGGTCCAGTCACCGGAAGCGGTGGCCAGAGCGGTGCCACCGGCGGTGGCGGGGCCGTAGGTAGCGGCGGTGCCGGCAGCGGTGGACAGATCGGAACGGGCGGCGGCGTTGCGAGCGGCGGTGGCGGGGCCGTAGGTAGCGGCGGTGCCGGCAGCGGTGGCGAGACCGGCAGCGGTGGCGAGACCGGCGGAAATACGCAGGGCGGGCTCACCGACATCTCGGGTAAGGCGATGGTGAGCTGCAACCTCACGGTGCTGCCGACGACGGGCCTGAGCGAGTTCATCTCGACCGTGGGCATCGTCGAGTTCTCGGCCGAGCTGCCGGGCGCGACTGCGGCCTTCGTGCAGTTCGGCAAGACGTCCGACTACACGATGGAGGCGCCGGTGGACCTGACGGCGGCGAACTACCGCACCCTCCTGCTCGGCATGACGGCGGACGCCGAGTATCACTACCGAATCGGGCTCGTCACCGCGACGGAGGCCTGCGTCAGCCCCGATCAAACCATCGTGACCGGCCCGATGCCGGCGGGCAATCTCGCCAACGCGATGGTGACGCCGGGGCCGAGTAGCGCGCCGATCGAACCAGGCTTCATCGTCAACGCGAGCTACAACGATACCTGGATCTACATCATGAACGCCGCCGGCGAGATCGTCTGGTACTTCGACAGCGTCACGTTCTCTCCCAATCCAGATGCGCCGCTGACCAACTGGACGCGCGCCCGCATGTCCTGGGACGGAAAGTACATGTGGCTTCGCGACGGCAATCCCGGTGCCGCGGACGGTGAAGGCAAGATCGGCAAGATCGCCATGGACGGGAGCTCATCGACCATCGTCGACGTGCCGACGAGTCACCACGACCTTTCCGTCTTGCCCGATGGCTCGATCGTCTACATCAAGAAGAACCCCGGCGGCAGCTGCGACGCCATCTATCGGCACGCGGGTGACGGTATGAACTTCGACGGTGACGAAATGGTGTTCGACATTGCGACCGCATTTTCAGGCGGCGCCTGCCACACCAACTCGATCCACTATCACGTCGCCGACGGCAGCTACACGGTTTCCGAGCTCGATCACAATGCCTACCTGAAGGTGAGTGCCGAAGGGGAGCTCGAGTGGGTTCTCGGTGGCGACAGCTCCGACTTTTCTGGTGATGGCGCCAGTTGGGAGCGCGAGCATGGCCACCACTTGCTAGCGGAGGATCGGCTCCTCTTCTTCAACAATGGCCCCATGAACAGCGCCTCCCCCGCGCGAGAAGTGCAGCTCGACCTGACCGCGATGACCGCGACGTTCGGCTTCGAGTACTCATCGACGGATTGCAATGGCAATTGCCTCAGTGTGTTCATGGGCGACGTGCAACGCCTCCCCGGTGGCAACACGCTCGTCACCTACAGCAGCATCGGGATCGCTCACGAGGTCGACCCGGACGGCGTGATGATTCGATCGATCGACATGCCTGCGGGTACTGCCGGCTACTCCGAGCATCGGCCGACGCTGTACGGGCCGCCGCCGCGCTAGATCCTGGCTGCCGTGTCGACAGTGGTGGCAGCCCGGGCGAGCTGCCATGATTCCGGCATGCGCTTGGGCTTCTCGGTCGTCACGGCTTGGCTGTGCCTGCTGGCGGGCGCGAGCGTGCCCGGATGCATCGGCGACGAGGAAATCATGACGGACGGTCCTTCGTCCGGTGTCGCTGGTGAAGGGGGAGCGAGTGCAGGTGCCCCGGGGATCGGCAGCGGTGGCACTCTCCCCGAGGTCCCGCCCGTCGGAGCGGGCGGCAGCACGGGCGGTAGTGCAGCGGGCAGCGGTGGGCAGGTGATCGTCGATCCCTTCCCAGTGGTGGTCACCGATCCGGATCAGCCCTGCTCGATCACGCTCACGCGGTCGGAGGTGAGTCCCACCATCACCACCGTCGGCAAAGTTGTTTTCGAGACGAGTGCCGCGACGAGTGCTGCCACAGGTGCAGCCGCCAGCATCGAGTTCGGCAAGACCACCGACTACGGCCTTTCGGCACCAGTCGAGCTGGGTTCCAGCGGGGGCAAGGCGACCCTGCTGGGGATGGCGACGGCCACCGTCTACCACTACCGCATCGTGATCGACGCGGGCGGCGTCACTTGTAAGAGTCGCGATCTTACCTTGGAGACCGGCCCCATGCCCAACGGGGTCAACATAGGTAGTGCGGTGCTGACGGCCGGGTCGAGCAGCCTGCCGGCCCAGGCTGGCTACATCTTCGGTAGCAACTACAACGGCAGCTGGGTTTTCATCGTCAACGAAGCGGGCGAGTTGGTCTGGTACTACGAGACCGAGATCACCAACATCTCGAGCGTTCGCCTCGCTCCAGACGGACGGCACGTCTACGCGCGAACGCTCAACGTCGCGCGCGCTCCGCAGAACGGGAAGGTGGTGAGGATTGCCATCGATGGCTCCGCGGCCGAGACGATGCTCCTGACCGCCAGCCACCACGACTTCACGTTCGGGCCGGAGGGCTCCATCGTCTACATTCGCAAATCGCTCGACAACACGTGTGATTCGCTGTTTCTGCACTGGCTCGGCGATCCCGACGACAGCGAGGACGAGCTGATTGCCGATCTGGACCCGCTCTTCAGCGAGCCAGGCCCGAACCAGGCGCTCGGCTCCGAGACCTGTCACGTCAACTCCGTCCACTATCAAGCCGACGGGGGCTACACCGCGTCGGATTTGGTCCACAACGCCTATGTGAAGCTCGACGATCTCGGCCAGATGGAGTGGATCCTGGGCGGCGGGGTCGACGCAACCTTCGAAGGCGACGGCAACGTGTGGGAAAGGCAGCACGGCCATCACCTGGTCGCCCCGGATCGTCTGCTCTTCTTCAACAATCAGACCTCTGCGGCCAAAGCCTCGCGAGCGTTGGAGGTCGTCTTGGACTTCGAAGCAGGCTCGGCGACCTACGCCCCGTTCGAGTACACGGTCCCCGGCGTGATGAGCACGGTGCTCGGAGACGTGCGGCGGTTGCCGAACGGCAACACCCTGGTGACCTACAGTGTTGGCACGGGGATCCTGCACGAGGTGGACCCGTACGGCGTGCTCGTGCGGACGATCGATTTCCCGGGTGGCGCTTGCGGCTACACGGACTTCCACGAGTCGCTCTACGAGGGCTGGGAACCCTGAGAGCTCAGTTGAGCTCGTAGTTTTGCAGGACTTCGCCGGTGGTGGAGACGTAGTCGACGCTCACGCTGTCGGGGCTGACCTCGACTCGGGCGAAGCCGGAATCGATGAAGTAGTCCGTGTAGCCCGTTTCGACGTCCAAAAACTTCCAAGGTGCCCCGGCGCTACCGGGCAGGCTGTAGTGGATGCCGTCCACCACCATGTCCGTGAACACGTGGTCGTGGCCGTAGAAGAAGATTTGCACGCCGTGCTGCAGCATCAGGTCGTGGACGTACGCTTGCTCGCCCACGTTGGCCGCCAAACCACCACCGCGGCCATAGATCGAGTTGGCTTCGTCGCCTGCCTTACCGCCGACGGCGTGGTGGATGAACAAGAACTTCCACTTGGAGGTCGAGGCGTCGAGCGTTCGCTCGAGCCACGCCAGTTGCTCCGCGCCCAGCGTCCAGTCCTCGGGTGAGCCCATCGGGTAGTCGAGCAGGAGCGGGACCTCCGTGTAGCTCTGCACGTTCAGGACCACGAGGAGCGCGTCACCCCAAGTGAGCGCGTAGTAGTCCTGATCCGGGCTGCCACCCTCCGGAAAGCCTTGGTCGTCGGGAGCTGGAACGTAGTTCAAGCGTTCCGCTCGTGAGTAGGCGATCTCCTCGGGCGCGTAATACCCGTTCTCGCCGTCCCAGTTGCCGACCACGGGGAAGTGGACGGCATGCCCAATGGCGTCCTTCATGCAGCGCCGATAGTTCAAGTAGCCGAGGCGCGTGTAGCTGCCGTCGGGCGGCGGATCGTTGAAGCCGAACCAGTGGAAGTCGAGCATGTCGCCGAGGTTGACCAGGAAGTCGGCCTCCTCTGCCTGGATTGCGTCGGCCAGCCACAGGAGCGTGTACTCGGAGTAGTCGTTGGCATAGAGGTCGCCCGGCACGGTGACGTAGGGCGATATGTGCGTGTCGCCCAAGATCACGAAGTCGAACGTCTCACCGGGAGGCTTCGCCGTGGTGCCCGAGCCTTCGTACATCAAGCGAGGCGGGTCCTGGTCGCGACTCTCGATCCGGTACTCGTAACGGGCGCCCTCTTCCAGATCCGTCAACTGCCACTGGGCCACGTCAGGCGCCGGATGAGTCGGCTCGAACGAGTCGGACCAAGAGCTGTTGCCCGCCTCGCGCAGGTACAGCGCGAGCAGGTCCGGCTTCCCGCTCCCCACTACGGCGTTCACGCCGAGCGTGCGCCGCGCCGGGGCGAAGACCAGTGGAGCTCCGAGCAATGCGAGCTCCGCGCCAGCGCCGCCCATGCCGGCAGAACCCGACATCGAGCCGCCCTCGGCTTGGGTACCGCCGCTCGAGCTTCCCCCGGCTCCTGCACTGACGAGGGGCGGCCCAGAGCACGAGTCGAGCAAGACGACGGCACCCGCCACGAGGGCGAAAGGGGCAAAAGCTCGCTCGAAGGTCATGTCAGCGCCGGTCCCGGTCAGAACGTCATGCGCAGCTCCACGTAGCCGGCGCTCAAGGTGTCTTGGATCATGTGAAACAGCGTGCCAGTCGGGCCGACGAAGATCTCGCCGCCCACGTAGGCGGTGAAGCCATCCGCAATCTGGTAGCCGATCTTGGGCATGAGCATCCACTCCGTCGTGCTGAAGTTGACCATGCCCAGCGCCGACAGGCTGAGCTTCTCGTGCAACGTCTTCCACTCCACGCGGAGTGACGCCAGCGTTTGCAACATGTGGAGCTGCGAGAACAGCATCTGATTGCTGTTCCAGATGGTGGCATCGACGAACGGCGTCGCCTCTTGGACGGACACACAACACAGCGCCTCGGAGCCCTGAGTGCCCGTGTCGTGCTTCTGTTCCCAGTTGATCACGTAGCGACCCATGTATTGGGCGATGATCATGACGTCGCCGAACTCGCGGTCGATGCCCAGGACCCACTGCACGTCCGGCTTGGGCGTCCAGGGCTTACTCGTTTGGTTGATGGGGGAGCGGAAGGCAGCTTCGCCTCGCAGGCCGAACAGGTCCCCGATCGCGGTCGAGAAGTCGAAGCCCACCACGTGGTGGTTGTAGGAGGTGCGGGTGACGCGGACCTCACCGGGCTCGAGCACGTCGGGCGTGTAGGGATCGTCGCCCGGCGCGGTGATGCCGTCCGGGGCCAGCGCGAAGCCCGGCAGCAGCGCCTGTCCGTACAGATACGACACGGACGTCTCGAACGACGGCAGCTCGAGGTGGAGGCGGCCCGCGATGGTGCCGGAGTTCAGGCTGACGGCTGGGTAGTTCGGATCGGTGAATTTGACGACCGGGTCGAGCGGGACATTCGGATAGATGGTGGGCGAGAAGAGCGGCATCCACACGGCTTCGACCCGCACCGGCAAGAGGTTCAGGAAGACGCGCGCGCCGATGTTACCGACGCGGCGATCGTCCTCGATCGGCGAGCGAATGCGGAAGTCGAGCGGCGTGAGGTTGCTGGTGGGATTGAACGCGTCGGCTCGGCCCCAGACCACGATCTGCTTACCGAGGCGGACGTCGAGCGGGCCGAGGTACGCGTTCACGTACGCTTCGCGCAGGTCCAAGAACAGGGCGTTCGTGTCTAGCTGCTGACCCGCGCGCATGCGGAAATCCATGAACGCACTGCCCCAGCTGCCCTTCTTGGCGTTGGCCTGGAGGCTGACTTCGCCGTAGGCGGCGTTCATGCCGGGCTGGCCCGTGCCGGGCAACACGCCCACGAACACGTCACCGCGTGCGTACCCGCCGAGCTCGAACGAATCACCGCTCTTCTCGGCGGGGCTGTCGGGGGAAGCTGCGGCTCCGCTCTCGAACAGGCCGCCGCCGGAGGCCACGACCACGCCTTCGGAGGAGTCCGCCTCGCCGCTCGTGCTCGCTGCCTCTGGTCCCGAGTCCGCCGGGGTCGTTTCGGCCGGGGCGCTCGCAGCGTCATCGTCGGCCGGCTCGGCGGCGGCCGCCTCGCCCTCGGTGGCGACAGGCTCCTCCTGGGCGAACGCCGGGACGGCGCTCAGGTAGGCCAACGTGGCCACAGCGGTGAAATGAAGCTTTGCCAGTCGCAGTCGCCCTCGGCTGCGCGTGAAAATCGACTCTGTCACGGTATGCCTTGCTCGTCTTATTTGGGTGCCGCCGTCCACTCACCGGTGAGCTGCACGGCCGAGAATCCTGCGGCGGCGCTGCCGAGGACGACCTTGTCGCCCGGGCGCACGTCTCGCTCGAGGAGGAGTTGATGATAGGTGACGCCGACGCTCGCGCTGGCAGTGTTGCCATACAGGTGATGCGTGTAGATGCCGCGATCGGGGCTGGCCCCGATGTCTTCCAGGATCTTACGCACCATGATCTCGCTCGGTTGATGGAAGACGTAGTGGTCGATGTCCGACGCCGAGAGGCCGAGCGCGTCCAAGTTGCGCTTCATCACGGGTGGGATCAGCTGGCTCAGGCGCATCAGCTCGACCGACGACGACGAGAAAGTGCCCCCGATCGGCACCTGGCAAAGCTCCCAGTGGTTCGGCTCGGTGTAGGTTTCGATCCCGAGGACGCGCAGGCTGCCTCGCGAAAACGGCGTACGCTGCAAAAGAACGCAGGCGGCCGCGTTGCCGACGGTGAGGCCCGCCGATTTGGTGCGCAGGTCACGCACGCTCTGGATGTCGTAGCTCAGATAGTCGTAAGTGAGCTCTGCGGTGCAGACGAGCGCCGTCCGGTAGCTGGGGTGCAGCGTCATGTACGCCGCGGCGGCATGGATCGCCTCCAGGTGGCCGACGCACGCCTCGGTAACGTCGAACGCGTGGGTCCGCTTGATGCCGAGGTTGGCGCAGATCTCCATCGCGGTGGCTGGTTCGAAGTACTGCCTCGGGATCGAGCCGCAGATCACCAGGTCGATCTCGCCTAGCGACGCGTCGTTTTCAGCCAAACACTTGCGAGCCGCGCGCGCGGCGTAGTCGGCCACCCGGGCATCGAGACTGGGCTCGAGGTACCGCGTTTCGGTGCTGCACAGCGCGAAGACCTTCTCGATGCCCGACTGGATCGCAGACCAGTCCTCTTTCGGCCCGCGGTACTTCTCGCGCACGCGGCGAATGACCTCGGCATTGTCCACGCGTACCGCGGGAAACGCGACACCGGGCTTGGAGACGTACAGGGACGGGAGGCTCAATGTTCTTCAATCTTGCATTGCCGAAGGGATGTCGGCGAGCCGGACGGGGCAGGTACCGAGTGTGGGAGAAGGTCCTCCGTCGTCCCCCCACACGAGTGAGAGGAAGCGACGAAGAACCGTCTGGCCGAGACCTGCGACTTACGGGCAGGTCTCGAGCCTGGTGATGTACCAGGGGGTGGGATTGACGCAGGTGGTGCAGATCAGGCCGAGCAGCCACTGATCCGTGCTGCCCGCCGGCACGCCGGTGAACGGCGCACCCTCGGCGTCGGTCAGCGTTGGCATGCCCTGACTATTGGCCGAGAGGTTCAGTTTGCTGCCTGCCGCCACTTTGCCGCGCCAGAGCTCGGTCGCGTCGAGCTCGATGTCCAAGAACTCGGCGTTCAGGTCGTGCTCCGGCGGGAAGCGCCCGACCAAGACCTCGGTGATCTGATTGGGGACGAACGTGGCCCCGTAGGAGGTCGATGCGATGCTCGAGTACCAATCGACCGTGATGTTGCCTTGGTCGGCGGGCACCGGCGTCGGGGTGAGCAAGTCGAGATTGGCCTCCCACTCGAGCTGGGTCGACTCGTTGGTCACGCTCACGGTGGTGCTCTCGGCCGACTCGTCCAGCCCGAAAGCCTGGATCATCTGCACGTCCTGGCCGATCTTCGTGGGGTGCGCCTGCGCCATCAACGTGTAGGAATAGCCGTGCGCCGGGTCGAGGTAGTCGAGGCGTTCTTCCTCGGTCACCTCGGCATCGAACGAAGTGAATGCGCTCAGCGGCGCCGAGGTCACGCTGCCGTCGACCGCGAACTGGATCGAGGCCAGCACGAACTCCTCCATCGGGTCGTTCGCGTTGATGTGCATGGCGACCTCTTCCGAGGGGATCTTCCAGACCACGAGGGCAATGGCCTTCAGTCCGCCTTGGAAATCCAGGTCGTGACCGAGGAAGTCCTGGGTGAGGGCGCTCCAGTCGAAGGTGAGGTCCGTATTGCTCGGTGGAACCTTCTGCTCGGTCAACATGATCGTGCTGGAGAAGGTCATGTTGTTGGCCTCCTCGGCCAGGACCATGAAGGGCATGTCGCCCGAGCCACAAGCACTCGGCCCGGTCGTGGTGCCGCCCGTGCCGGGCGTGACCGATCCACCAGCTCCCGTATTGCCTCCGCTCGCGGTCGCGGCGCCGCTTCCATCGGATCCGTCCGGAGCCGGCAGGGGGTCCTCACAGGCGATGGCACAGCAGGCGACGATGGGGCTCAGAGTGAGAAGGAGGCGATGAGGAAGGTACGGCACAGTGAGTTCTTTCTAAGAGGACGAGGGCCGACGGTGTGGGCCGTGCGGACGAGGGTTTTTAACTGTATTCCGTGCGGGCAGCTCGGTCAAAAGTTGGCGCGCCGCGAATGCGACGCTTGCCGGCTCGAGGTGCTGGCTCGGAGTGCTGGCTCGGAGTGCTGGCTCGGAGTGCTGGCTCGAGGTGCTGGCTCGGAGGCTGCCGAGCGACTCCGTCGCTAGTCCCTCCGCTGGTCCCTCCGCTAGTGCCTCCGTTTGTCCCCCCCGTCGGTCCTCGAGCGCGCGTCCCGTCATGGCGCTGTGTCGCCCGTGAGGCCTCTCCGGGGCGCGCTGGCGCGCGAGCCGACGCTCACGAGTGCGATCGCTGATTCCGATCATTCCGATGTGATCGATGATGGTAGGAATTGTCCGCTGCATCTGGACACTGGGCCTCACCGGGGCTCCCGAGCGGCAAGAAATTCGTGCCGGATTGGGCGGGCCGGTGGTCCCCGAATTCGGCGTGGAAGCGGCTCCCTTGGCCTACTTTTTGTCCGCCTGCTGGCTATGCTGCGCCGCATCCCTTCCCTATTGACCTTGGCGCAGGCGAGGCCTCGCTCGCGCCCATCGGAACTCTCGTGCGCCGCCCAAGTCCGCTCCGCTTTCTCGCTCTCTTCGTTGCAATCGCCAGTCTTCCGAGCGCTGCCCGTGCACAAGGCTACTTCGCTGGCTCCAAGGGTGCGCGCGTCGCAGGACGTGGCGGTGCCTTCGTCGCCAAGGCCGACGATCTCTCCGCCGTCGAATTGAATCCGGCCGGGCTTGCGAAGATGCCTGGTTGGACTTTCCAACTGAGCAACCGCTTTTCGTACAACTCGGTCAGCTATCAGCGCGATCCGACCACGGACACGGGGCAGCCGGGGAATCCAGTGGTGAGCTTCCAACCGGTCAGCAACGGATCGGCGGGGCAGGCTCTCGACCCGCTGCTCGGCGTTGCCTACGGCGTTGGTGATTGGGGCTTCGCGCTGGCCGCTTATTCCCCGCCGGGCATCGCGCGCCTCTCCTTCCCGATCGACGGCGCTCAGCGTTACATGATGGTCTCCCGCGACGCGGAGATCCTCAACTACACCGCCAGCGTTGCCTACAAGTTCAAGGAAATCTTCGGCGTTGGCGCCACGGCCCAATGGATCCACGTGCCGAAGCTCCAGTACTCGCAGGTGGTCGACGGGTTCCCCGGAGCCGAGGTCAACCCGGTTGCGAGCCAGTACGACATGCTGTCGACGGTCAGCGGCTCGGATACCTTCACCTTCGCCGCCATCCTCGGAGGTTGGGTCAAGCCGGTGAAGTTCCTGGAATTCGGGCTGTCCGGACAGGTTGTGCCAGCGAGCATTCAGGCAGACAGCACCCTCGGCATCACTCCCATATCACCCAGCTTCTCGGACGTGACGCTCACCCGCGACGGCTACCCGGCCAACGACGTGAAGTTGGTGCTGCCGCTGCCGATGATCGCTCGCCTCGGTGCGCGTTACCTGGGTGAGGCGTTCGACATCGAGCTCGACGCTACCTACCAAACGTGGTCACGCGTCCAGGACTTCGTGTTGTATTCGAACGGCCTCCTCGGCACGTTGCACGATACGGCGGGCTACGAGGTCGACACCATCGCGGTCGGCGATGTAGTGATTGAGAAGCGCTGGCAAGACAGCTTCACCTTGCAGCTCGGCGGCGACGTTCGGGTCGTCGAAGACAAGCTGACCTTGCGCGGCGGGCTCGGCTACGAATCGGCCGTCGCCCGTCCCGCTTTCGCCAATGTCGACTTCTCCACCGGTCAGCACATGAGCGCAGCCGTCGGTGGCTCCCTGTTCCTGGGCCAGTTCGAGATCGCGCTGGCGTATGCGCTTCGGCACCAGCTGCCCGTGTACGTGAGCGAGGCCGAAGGCCAGGTCTTCCAGGAGAAGCCCGGCAGCACGCAGCCTCCGCCGGTGGTGAACGCGGGCTCCTACTATGCCACCTCGCACTTCTTGTGCCTGGACGTGCTGTTCCGACTCGATTGACCCCAGCGACTCAGATTTCGACCGGGAAGATCTCCCGGTCCAGGCTCGTAGGACGGGCGGCCAGCTCCGCCCGACCAGAGGAGACGAATCGACCATGAAACGAACCCCCATCTCCCGACGCATTGCCACCTTTGCGCTCATCAGCGCCTTCAGTTTCGGCCTTGCTGGCCGAATTCCGAGCGCGAACGCCGGACCGACTCCCAAGGAGATCATGGACAAGGTGGCGCTGAACCTGAAGCTCGATGGCTCCGAGGCCGTGGTGAAAATGACCGTCATCGAGAAGAACGGCACGACGCGCATGAGCAAGTTGTCCATGGCGACCAAGCTCTACGACGGCGGCAAGACCGAGAAGCGCATCTATCGCTTCCTCGAGCCGGCGGACGTCAAAGGGACTGGCGTCCTGGTGTTCGACTACGAGGCAAAGGCCGACGACCTCTGGATCTTCATGCCGGCCTTGCGCAAGACGAGGCGCATCGTGTCTTCGGATCGCGGCAAGGCGTTCATGGGCAGTGAGTTCTCCTTCGCCGACCTGACCATTCCGGACCTCAGCAGTTATAATGCCGCTTTGGTCAAGGAAGAGGATGCCGGTGGGGAGCCCTGCTACGTCGTCGACGTGACGCCGAAGGACGCGGGCGTCGGCAAGGAAGAGGGCTACTCCAAGAAGACCTACTGGATCAGCAAGGCGAGCTATGCGGTGCGCAAGGGCGTCTTCTTCGACCTCGGCGGCGCCAAGCTGAAGGAGCTGAGCACTTCCGACATCAAGCTGCTCGACAGCGCCAAGAAACGCTATCGCGCGATGAAGATGGAGATGGTGAACGCTCAGAACGGTCGAAAGTCCGTGTTTCAGACCGAGCAGATTGCCTTCGCTCCCAACACGAAGGACGAGTACTTCACCACACCCTATCTCGAGCGGCCGTAGCGGAGCGGACCCCGGCAGCGGAGGGCTTCAGGGCTTCGATGTCCCTTGGGTCATCGGTGTTTGGCCCGGCTGGAGGACACGTCGCAGTGCCCTGCGCAGGGTCGCCTTGAAGGTGTCGATCGGTGGGGTTACGGCGAAAATAGCGGCGCAGACTGCGACGAACAGGACGACTTTCTGCCATGCCGAGGTGGGGTCATGAAGTCCGAGGGCCCCGAGCAGAACGAACATCGGAAAATGCAGCAGGTAGAGCGGGAAGGTGAAATTCCCGAGCTGTCGGGCCACCCGCTTCAGTTTCGCTCCCGGAGAGAACCGGGCTTCGAACGTGCGGCAGACAAGCAGCATGAAGAGTAGCACGGGCCAAAGCGCCACTCCGCCGCAGATCAGCGTGCCGGTGATCCGCGCGGGCACGAGCAGGCCACTCAGCGGCCGAGGTGCGATGGCCGCCGCTCTCGCGAACTCTGCGTCAACCCAGGTGGAGAGCGAGTCGGCCATCTCTCTGGCCGGGCCGAACATCCAGGCTACCAGGAGAACCGAGACGATCGCGAAGCCGAGCGTGCTCCCCCACGCCACCCGCTGACGCCACTTCGGATCGGAAAAAAGCGACGCGCGCGTCAGGTCGAAGATCCACGCGCCGGCCAGCCAAAGCGGCAGCATGAACAGGATGTTCGGACCTACGAACAGAGCCGCCGCAGCGACGGTGAAGTAGCGTCGCACGCCCGACGTTCCTCGGTAGATGGCGTAGATGAGGTAAAATCCGGCCTCGTAGCTGAGCGACCAGAACGGGTTGTCGGACAGCGGGCTTAGGTCTTGCCCCCAAATTTCGCTGACGAACAGGACATTTGCCAAAAGGCCGGTGGGAATGTCGGCTGGCGCGATTCGCCAATGGCTGACGTAAAACGTTGGGTTGACCAAAAAGGAGATGGCGTCGAGCACCATCGTCATGGCGAGTGCGGGAAGGGCAACCGACCACAGACGCGACAAGCGTTCGATTGCGAACGCTCGGATCGAGAAGGCAGACGTGCTCGGCGTTAGGAGACGAATCGTATAGCCGCTGAGGACGAAAAATCCCCCAACGGCGAACACGGCGTATCCGGTCAGGTTGGGCCATCCCGTTTGGAAGTAGCCTTGTGTCCAGTGTCCAATCGCCACCAGGAGCGCGAGCCCAAAGCGCACCACGTCGAGGACAACGGAGGTGAGCGGCGTGATGCCGCCGGTTGCGAGTGGTTGTGAGCGGGCTTCGCCCATTGTTTGGCTAGCGAGCCTGGCAGGAATCCGCCCGCGCGGTCAACTGCGGTCCGGCCTCCCTCAGACCTTGGGCAGCGGCGGCAGGAAGGTGTCGTACAAGAAGGCGCAGTCCTTGCGGATCTGCTCTTCAGTCAGTCCGTACTTGGCCAGGTCGTACTTGTGCTCGGACTTGTACGAGCGTTGCTTCTTGCCGATCGCGTCGACGGTGGCCTTGAGCTCGGGCGTCATCGGATGCTCCAGGAACGTGCACATCTCGTCCACGACGGTCTCGAAGTCCGCCATCATGCGATCGTAGCGCACGAAATACACGCGGCTCTGATCGATGCGACCGTGGGTCCAGTCGTCATGGAAGCGCTCCAGAATCTTGATTTGCCCGTTGTAGAGCCGATCGAGGTAGCGGCGCCGAATCGCCTCGGGCTTCTTCCAGAAGCCGAAGGCCTTGTCGAGTGGTCCGGTGACCAGACTCATCGTGCTCGGAATGATGTCGATCGGGTCACGCACCATGTACAGGATGCGCGCTTCCGGGAAGCGGGCCAGGAACTGGGGCAGCCGGGTGGACAGGGTGAACAGCTTGGCGATGTTTCGCTCGGCGCCATGCTTGATCAGGCTGCGTGCCCAGAGCTGGTCCAGCCAGTCGAAATCCCGCTCCGAGGTGTCGCGCACCCGGGGGTCGAAGTCGTCCAAGAGCTCTTCTTCGTCGAAGGCCAGGAAGAAGCCGTAGAGGAAGAAGCCGTCCAGGTAGCGGAAGAGCAGCGCGACGTCGTCGGTCTCGACCGAGGTGAGGCTGGTCTCGTGCGCGGCCGTCGAGTGGTACTTCGCCGGGCTCAGCTTCTCGAGCACGGGCAAAATAGGCTTCAGGATCGCTTGGAGCAGGAGCGACGGGTAGAGCATCAAGAACAGCTCCATGCCGGCACCGAACCCTGCATCCGACAAGAAGCGCTGGAGGAAGGTCGTCCCCGTGCGCGGGTTCCCGACGAGAACTATCGGCCGAGTGGCCTTCTTTCCCCAGAGGCTGGGGAAGAATAGCCAGTCGAGCGTCATAAACGTCCACACGAGGAAACGCAGGAACAGGAACAACAGGCCGAGTGGCAGGGGCGCTAGGCCGAGGCCGTGCACCTTGCGCATGACCCGGTAGATTCTGCGCATTCTCTGAAACGTGGTCTTCATAATCGAGGCAATCGATAAGGCTTCGGACAAAGCCGGGTACCCCGAACCCGAGGCACCAGGCAACCACCTTCTGGTCGCGCTCGCGGATTTCAGTGTGATTCCGAAATTCCGCCCCAAGGCCTGCCCGGATTTCGCAGCCGCTTCCAAGCTATTTTAGCGCTCACAATCACGCTGGCACTCGTGGTGGCGTTCGCCGCTTCGTGCTTCACTTTCGAGGTTCTCATGACTCTGCCCACCACCGAGAAGACCGCCTTTCTCCGCCGCCGTTTCGGCAGCTTCCTCGCCGCCACTGTCCTCGTTTTGACGACGGGTGCGGGCGTGGCCCTCGCCGAGGGCGTGCCGTCGCTCGGCGAGCTGTCGAGCGGGCCTTTTTCTCGCATGCACATGCTGCTCGAAAAGACGCTGCTCAAGGTGGACGTGGCCGTGATCGAAGTGGCGGTCGACAAGACGACACAGGGGAAACTCGCGAGTGCCGCGGCGGGCAAGACGTTCTCGCCTGCGCTCGAGGGCGAGTTGGCCAAGATCGTGCTCTCGGCGGACGAGGCCATCGTTCAGATGAAGTTCGTACGCGACGTCTCGTTCGGTCAGTGGATCGACGGTGTGCGCGAAAGCCTGGACAAGGCCCTGGCGGCCGGGCTCGTGTCCGCCGCGCTCAAGAAGCAGGTGAGCGACGGTATGCCCATTTGGTTCAAGGCGGCGGAACCCCGCGGGTTCAAGACGGGCGACCGCATCGTCTATCGCGTCAAGCAGAATTCACTGCGCAGCCTGATCGTGCAGAACGATGGCAAGGTCGTGGTGGATAGGAGCGACGAGGGGGCAGACAAAGGCGACATGACGCTCGCGTCGTTCTTTGCGCCTGGCACCGACTACCGCACGCTGCTCCTGCAATCGCTGAAATGAAGTGAAACGCTGGCTGACCGCAGGGCGATTTGGCGATATGGATCGCGCCGCTTCGCATGCGCCTTCGATCACACGGGCTTCTCTACGCTTTGATCCTCTTGCCGCTCGGCGCCTCGTTCGCCTGTGGCACGACCCTGGCCAGCGCGGGTTCGGGCGGAGCCCCCGTCGGCACCGGCGCGACGGCGACGGTCGGTAGCGGGGGCGCGGGCGAGCCAGCGAGCGGGGGAGGAGGGGCTTCTGACAGCGGCACCGCTGGCTCTGGGCTCGGGGGCGTCGAAAGCCGCTTGGCCGGGACCGACGGTTACGACTGTTCGGCGCCGAGTGGAGAGGTACCCGCGCTCGAGCTCACGACCATTGCCGAAGGGCTGGAGTATCCGTCGCTCGTCGTTCATGCCCCGAACGACAGCCGGCTCTTCATCGTGCTGCAAGGTGGGGTCATTCGCGTCTACGAGGATGGTGCCCTGGTCGAAGAGCCGTTTTTGGACATCGCCGACCGCGTCGCGAGCTACGCCGACGACGACGGCGCCGACAATGGCGACCGCGGCCTGAACGGGCTCGCTTTCCACCCGAACTTCGCACAAAACGGCCTATTTTACCTGCACTACAACGCGATGAGCCCGGAGTCTCCCTACCCGACGGGCACGACCATCATTGCCGAGTATCAAGTCGATCCGGACAGTCCGAACCTGGCCGACGAGTTCAGTGAGCACGTCCTGCTCAGCATTGATCACCCTCACACGGACCACAACGGAGGGACCATCGCCTTCGGTCTGGATCGCCTCCTCTACATCGCGCTCGGCGATGGTGATGGTGGTCGTGGTACGGCCGTCGATCCGGGCCAGACCGGCCAAAACCCGGCAGACCTGTTCGGTTCCGTGCTGCGCATTGGCGTCGCCGATGAGCCAGGGCAGCCCTACCTCACCCCTTCCGGCAACTTGAAGGACGAAAATCCGGCAGCGGCACCCGAGGTGTGGAGTTACGGACTCCGCAATCCTTTTCGTATGAATTTCGACGCGTGCACGGGCGCCCTGTACATCGGCGACGTCGGCTACGAGACGTCGGAGGAGATCGACCTGGAGCTGCCGGGCCAGGCTGGACGAAACTACGGGTGGCCCATTTTCGAGGGCGCGAACTGCCTGGCCGAGAGCTGCGAGGACGAGGGCCTCGCGGCGCCGCTCTTGACCTATCAGCACCCTGGCCCGTCGACGGAAAACCCGGGCGCTGTCATCGGCGGGGCCGTGTACCGCGGCAGTGCGATTCCGGCGCTGCGCGGCACGTACTTCTACGCCGATCATTACCTGCCCTATGCGGACCACGAGATCTGGTCGACCCGCGTCGAGCCCTCGACTGGAGTCGCCAGCGCGCCCGTCGCGCGAACGGATGATCTGAATCCCGCCGAGAACGATCTCGGCATTACGTCGATTCAGAATGGCCCCGACGGAGAGCTCTACTTCACCGCCTACGCGGCGGGCGCGGTGTATCGCCTCGGCCCAGAGTGATAGCATCCCGGGCCGTGGAGCCGTCGACCGATTCTCCCCGATCGAGCGTGCTGTCGGCGCGCGGCGTGCACAAGAGCTACCAAATGGGGGAGGTCCTCGTGCATGCACTGCGCGGAGTGGACTTCGATCTGTTTCGGGGCGAGCTCTTGGTGCTGCTCGGGGCTTCGGGCAGCGGAAAGTCGACGCTCCTCAATATCGTCGGTGGTCTCGACGTGCCGACATCGGGGACCGTCCGCTACGAGGACCGGGATCTGAGTCAGGCGTCAGACGCCCAGCTCACCGAGTACCGTCGCCGTCACGTTGGCTTCGTCTTCCAGTTCTACAACCTGATCCCGAGTCTCACGGCAGCCGAGAACGTCGATCTGGTGACCGAGATTTCCGACGAGAGCTTGCCGGCGCGAGATGCACTCGGTCTGGTGGGGCTCTCGGAGCGGGCCGATCACTTTCCGGCTCAGCTATCCGGGGGAGAGCAGCAGCGGGTCGCCATCGCTCGGGCCATCGCCAAGAGGCCCCATTTGTTGCTGTGCGACGAGCCGACTGGCGCCCTCGACTATCGCACGGGCGTCGCGGTGCTCGAGGTGATCGAGAACGTGAACCGTCAGCTCGGCACATCGACCGCGCTCATCACCCACAACGCACCAGTCGCTCAAATGGCCGATCGCGTCATCACGCTGGCCGACGGACTCATCACGGCGGACCGCCCCAATAGCGAGCGCAAGAGTCCACGGGAGATCGTCTGGTGAGCCCTCTCGATCGCAAGCTCCTGCGCGATCTTCTGGCGATTCGAGGTCAAGTCATCACCATCGCTTTGGTGGTGGCTTGCGGCATTTCCTCTTACATCACGATGCGCACGGCCTACGAATCGCTGCTTTTGGCGCGCGATCGCTACTACGAAGAGCACCGATTCTCGGACGTGTTCGCGCTCTTGAAACGGGCTCCGCGCTCGCTGCGGGGGAGCTTGGAGACGATTCCAGGTGTGGCCGAGGTGGAGACGCGCATCGTCGAGGCTGCGCTCGTGCCTATGCCCAACCTGGCTCGACCTGCCAGCGGGACGGTGGTCGGCATCGACGGTGCGAGCTCGGCTCAGAATCGAATCTACATCCAAGAGGGGCGCGCGCTCGATCCGACGCATCCCGACGAGGCGCTCGTCATCGAAGGTTTCGCCAAGGCCCACCGCCTCCATCCGGGCGACGCCATCGACGTCGTCCTGAATGGCAAGCTGCGTCCACTGCGCATCGTGGGCGTGGCGCTCTCGCCCGAGTACGTGATGACCATCGCGCCCGGGCAGCTCAGCTACGACCCCTCGCTCTCGCCGGTTCTGTGGCTGAACCACAGCGCTCTCGAGGCGGCATTTCGGCTGGACGGTGCCTTCAACAGCGTCACCTTCCGCCTAGCGACAGATGCCAATCGGGGTGCCGTTCTGCAGCGCGTCGATGCCATGCTGTCCCGCTACGGAGGCCTCGGGGCGGTCGGTCGAGACAAGCAAATCAGTAACTTCATGCTGACCGGGGAGCTGACGCAGCTCGCGGCCATGGCGGGTTTCGTTCCGTACCTGTTCTTGTCGGTGGCCGCCCTTTTGGTCAATGTCGTCTTGTCGCGTCTGGTCCAGCTCGAGCGTGGGGTCATCGCGACGCTGAAGGCGCTCGGTTACCGCGACTGGGCCATCGGGCTTCACTACCTGAAGCTGGTGAGTGTCATCGTGGCCCTCGGTGTAGTGCTGGGGATCGGAGTTGGTGCGTGGGCGGGGCGTGCCATGATGGGCATGTACACTGGGCAGTACTTCCGCTTTCCGCACGCCGAGTTCGTGCTCGCCCCTGGTGCGGTGGCCTTTTCGGTCTTCGTCAGCCTACTTTCGGCCGTCGTCGGCGCGTGGATTTCCGTGCGCGGTATCGCGGAAATGCCGCCCGCCGAGGCCATGCAGCCGCCCGCGCCCACCCGGTACGGACGCTCCTTGCTGGAGCGGCTCGGACTATGGAGCTGGCTCGGGCCTGTGCCGAGGATGATCTGGCGTGAGGTGACCCGCCGACCGGTTCGCCTGATGCTGTCGGCCCTTGGTGTCTCGGCCTCGATTGGCATCGTCGTCGTGGCACGCTCCATGTCGGATTCGATGAACTATCTCATCGACGTACAGTTTCAGCGCTCGATGCGCGAGGACCTGAACGTCACCTTCATTCACCCGACCTCGCCCGACGTGCTCTCCACGCTGCGGCACTTGCCTGGTGTCCACTACGTCGAAGGTCTCAGGAACGTGCCGGTGCGCATGAAGGCCGGCCATCGCCAGCGTGACAGCATGCTCATCGGCTATGCCGAGGGCGCGCGCTTGCGCCAGCTTGTGGACGATCGGGCCCAAGTGTTTCCCGTCCCCGAGCGAGGAGTGCTCCTGACGTCCAAACTCGCGGAAGTGCTGGAAATTCAGCCGGGACAAACGCTGGATGTCGAGCTGCGGGAAGGCTCGTTCAGAAGGGCGACCGTGACGGTGGTCGGTACCGTGGACGAGCCCTTCGGCATGCAGGGACACATGTCGTGGGGCGCGCTCGGACGCCTGGTGCGCGACACGGGTGCAGTGAGCACAGCGCTCATGAACGTCGATCCGCTTTGGCTACCGAACATCGAACGTCGCCTGAAGGAAATGCCAATCGTCGCCAACGTGGCCAGTCCGCGTGACTTCAAACGTCAGTTCGACGAGCAGAGCGCAGCCATCGTCAATCTCTTCACCTTCATCATGATGGCGTTTGCTTGCATCATCGCCGTCGGAGTCGTCTACAACAACGCTCGTGTGTCCCTGTCTCAGCGCACGCGTGACTTGGGAAGTCTGCGTGTGTTGGGCTTCACGAAGCGAGAAATCGCCAGCATTCTCTTCGGCGAGCAGGCGGTACAGGTGGTGCTCTCGGTGCCACCGGGCCTGCTTTTCGGCCGTTGGATGGCCAGCGCCATGTTCGCGAACAGTGATCCGGAGACCTATCGCATGCCGGTGGTCGTCTCCGTCCCCACCTATGTGTTTGCGGTGCTCGTCACGGCTTTTTCGGCGATCGTCAGCGCCCTTCTGCTCAGGCGAAAGCTGGATCAGTTGGACCTGATCGGTGTACTCAAGACGCGGGAGTGAAGATGGAAGAGGGCAAGCCGGCCGCCAACGTGCGACGCAAGAAGAACCCTTGGCTCAAGCGGGTCATCGTGACCGTACTCCTACTTGCAGCGGCGACGGGGATCGCAGTCGCTGCGCGACCGAAACCGCTCGAGGTCGAAGTGGCCAGCGCGCGTCGGGGTGAGCTGGTCGTTACCGTCGACGAAGACGGTGTGACCCGCGTGACGGATCGCTTCGTGGTGTCGGCGCCCCTGTCCGGCAACCTGGCGCGAATCGCGCTTCATCCGGGAGACTCGGTCAAGCAGGGCGATGTGATCGCGCGCATCCTGCCACTGCGAGCCCCACTGCTCGACGCCCGCTCGCGCCGCGAGTCGGAGGCCCGAGTGAACGCGACCTCCGCCGGACTCGCCCAGGCCAAGGCGCAGATTGATCGAGCGCGAGTGGCTCGTGACTACGCGGTGGAGGAAAGCGAAAATGCTCGCACGCTGGAGAAGACGGGAACGCTGAGTCGCCAAGCGCTCGAGCGCGCGTTGGTCGACGAGCGCTCGCGCGCGGCGGAACTCGCCTCCGCCGAGTTCGCAGCCCGTGTCGCCGAACACGAGCTGACCATGGCTCGGGCCGCCCTCGGTCGGATGAGTGCGAGCGACGGTGGCGAGCAGTTCGAGGTAACGAGCCCCGTCTCGGGGCGTGTGCTCAAGGTGTTCCAGCAGAGTGAAGGGGTGGTGCAGCCCGGTACGAATCTGCTCGAGGTCGGAGATCCGTCGGCGCTGGAGATTGCGGTCGACATCTTGACCAGCGATGCGGTCGTCGTAGTGCCGGGTGCCAGCGTCACGATCGACGAATGGGGCGGAGCGCCCCTGTCTGCGAAGGTGCGGATGATCGAGCCGTCGGCGTTCACTCGCCTGTCTGCGCTGGGAGTCGAGGAACAGCGTGTCAATGCCGTGATGGACGTCGTGAGCCCCTACGAGTCGTGGAAGGCGCTCGGTGATGGCTACCGGGTGGCCGCGCGCATCGAGGTCTACCGCGCCGAGGACACCCTGATGATCCCCTGGAGCGCACTATTTCGACGCGGTCAGTCGTGGGCTGTCTTTGCCGTGGTCGGGGCCGTGGCCGAGCTGCGCCCCGTGCGCATCGGTCGCAAGAGCGAGCTCGACGCCGAGGTGTTGGAGGGGCTAGAGGCAGGAACGCCGGTCATTCTTCATCCGAGTGACCGCATTTCTGCTGGCACACAGGTCGCTCACCATTGACGAGCGGCCTGTGCGGAGTCAGCGGCTCCGCCGAGCGCGAAGGTCGTACCAAATCAACCCTGGTAAATGCCAGGCGTCGCGCGCGTAGCGCCGGACCAGGCGGACGGGGTCGCCGAGCATGCGGAAGATCCACTCCAGCCCCAGCACTTGCATGAAGCGCGGTGCTCGTTTGACCGTCCCAGCCAGGAAATCGATGGTGGCGCCGACGCACAAGAGGACCGTTCCCGGCAGGCGCTGCGCGTGCTGGTGGGCCCAGAGCTCCTGCTTTGGTGCACCCAGGCCCAGGATCACGATTTGAGCGTGACTGCCCGTGATGGCGCTCACAATCCGCGTCGACCACTCGGCGTCGCGCTCGAAACCGCGGGGTGGGCTCAGCCGGCCGACGACGACGAGGTTCGGGTAGCGGCTCTGGACGTTGTTGGCTGCGGCCAGATTCGCCTCTTCGCTGCCGCCTAGCAGGTAGACTCGCGTACCCGCTGGGGCCGCGGACAGGACGCCGGGCGTCAGGTCGCTGCCGGTCACGCGCTGGGGCAACGGGCGAGCACCAAGACGCGAGGCCCACACGAGGGGCATGCCGTCGGCAAGTACCAAGGCCGCGTCGGCGTAGACGGCACGCAAATCGGCGTTTTCTCGCAGCTGGACGGCGTGATCGAGGTTCGGAGTCACCACGATGCGGCCAGGCGCTGCCGTAGCTTCGGGCTGTTGCAAGAAACCGATGACCTCGGCCACGGCTCCCTCCATCGTCAATGCATCGACGAGGACGCCGAGGGTCAGTGTCTTGTCTCGTGACCTGCTCGTGTTCACGCGTTCACCTACAGAACGCTCACCGTTTCACGCAAGCGCGTGAGGTAGTGTGGAGCAGGACCGAGCACCGCTTCGGCCCGGCCGATGTCCAGCACGCTGTAGGCTGGACGCCGCGCGGGGCGAGGGAATTCGGCGGTCGTGCAGGGCAGGACGGCGCAGCTCGATCCCAGGGCTTCGCGGATCGCCAAGGTCAGCCCAAACCAGGTGCATTCGCCGTCATCCGTCACGTGGAAGATGCCGCGCTGGCCGCGGTCGAGCAGGGCGAGCGACCTCTCGGCCAACGTGCGCACGTGGGTGGGTCGTCCGCGTTGGTCGTCCACCACCTTCACTTCGGACTTTTCCCGTAGCAGTTTGACCATGGTCCGTACGAAGTTCTGGCCCCAGGCGGCATAGACCCAGCTCGTCCGCACGAGCAGGTAGTCGGCACCGCTCGCTGCGAGGAGCTCCTCGCCGTGGGCTTTCGTACGACCGTACGCGCCTAGCGGGGCGCGTGGATGATCGGTGGCGTAAGGGCTCGTGGCCGCACCGTCGAACACGTAGTCGGTGCTGAAGTGCAGGAGCGGGACACCAGCGGCGGCGCACAGGGTAGCGATTCGGCCGACGGCTTCGGCGTTGACCTTGTGTGCGATCTCCTCTTGGGCTTCTGCGGCATCCACCGCGGTGAACGCCGCACAGTTGATGACGGCCCGCGCGCCGCGCAGGGGCAGCATGACGTGGTCCGGGCGGGACAGATCGCAGTCCACTTGATCGAGCGCGATGAACTCCTCACCCCGGGCCTGCAAGAGGTCGAGGAACATGGTCCCCAACTGTCCGGACGAGCCGAGGACGACGAGCCGACTCAAGGCTTGGCTCCCAGGCGGGTCAGAGGCACGTCTTTCAGCAGGAATCCCGCGCGATCCTTGGCTGACAGGTCGGGGTCGACAATGGGCCAGGGGATACCGAGGTCCGGGTCGTCGAAGCGGATGCTCAGCTCGGCTTCCGGGTGGTAGAGGTCGGTCACCTTGTAGTGCACGTGCGCCGTTTCACTCGTGACGCAGAAGCCGTGTGCGAAGCCAGGGGGCACGAAGAGCTGCAAGTGGTTCTCCTCGGAGAGCTCGGCACTCACCCAGCGCCCGAAGGTGGGGGACCCCGGCCGCACATCGACGGCGACGTCGAAGATCGACCCGGTCACCGCCATCACCAGCTTACCCTGGGCAAATGGATGCTGGAGGTGGAGCCCGCGCAGTGTGCCACGACGTGAGAAGGACAGATTGTCCTGGACGAAGCTGGTGCCGAGGGGGTGGTTCGGCATCGACTGCGGCGAATGGGTCTGGAGGAAGTACCCGCGCTCGTCCCCGAACACGCGAGGCGAAAGCAAGAGGACGTCCGGAATCTCGAGGGGTGTGACCTGGCTCACGGCGTCCCTCTCACCGATTTCGGGGCGAGCAGCGTCTCGAGGTAGCGAGCGTAGCTCGTCTTGCCGAGCGCCTTGATGTTGGCGAGGAGTTGGGCGTCGTCGATCCAGCCTTGTGCGTGGGCGATCTCTTCCGGACAGGCAACCCGCAGACCCTGCCTCTCCTGCACCGTCTGCACGAACTGGGCCGCTTGGAGCATCGCATCGGGTGAACCGGTGTCGAGCCAGGCAATACCGCGCCCCAGGCGTTCCAAAGAGAGGGATCCGTCCTCGAGGTAGATGCGATTCAGGTCGGTGATCTCGAGCTCGCCGCGCGCCGAGGGCTTCATGCCTTTGGCGAACTCGACCACTCGATGGTCGTAGAAATAGAGCCCGGTGACGGCGAAGTTGCTCTTGGGCTGCTTCGGTTTCTCCTCGAGGCTCACGACGCGGCCGGTCGCATCGAACTCGGCGACGCCGTAGTCCTGTGGCGTCGCCGTGTGGTAGCCGAAGATGCGAGCGCCATGCGTGAGTTTCGCGGCCTCTTTCAGCGACCCTTGGAAGCCGTGGCCGAAGAAGATGTTGTCGCCCAGGACGAGACAGCACGGCTCGCCCCCGATGAACTTTTCGCCGAGCAAGAATGCCTGGGCCAGCCCGTCCGGCGACGGCTGCACGGTTTGGCTGATCTTCATGCCCCACTGTGAGCCATCCGCGAGGAGGGCCTCGAAGGCAGGCTTGTCGTGTGGTGTGGTGATCACCAAGACTTCACGGATGCCCGCGAGCATCAGTGTGCTCAGCGGGTAGTAGAGCATCGGCTTGTCGTACACCGGGGCGAGCTGCTTGCTGACCGCCTTGGTGATCGGATAGAGCCGCGTACCAGTGCCACCGGCGAGGATGATGCCCTTCACGAGCTACTCCTTCCGGCGTAATTCGTCTCGAGCCACTTCTTGTATTCACCACTCGTGATCGACTCGACCCACGCCTGGTTCTCGAGGTACCAGGCAACGGTTCGTGCGAAGCCGCTTTCGGCCGTTTCGGCCGGGGACCAGCCGCACTCGCGGCGAATCTTTTCGGCGTCGATCGCGTACCGATGATCGTGGCCAGGTCTGTCCTTCACGAAGGTGATGAGGGACAAGAGCTCTTCGTCGCTCCGACCCGTTGCCCGAGCGATGATCTGACAGAGACGCCTCACCAGCTCCAGGTTGCTGGACTCGTTGTTGCCGCCGACGTTGTACGTCTCACCGTCCTTGCCGCGCTCGATCACGGCCCAGATCGCGCTCACGTGGTCCGAGACGTAGAGCCAGTCGCGCACGTTGTCGCCCTTGCCGTACACGGGGAGTGGCTGACCCTTGAGGGCATTGCGAATCATGAGCGGGATGAGCTTCTCGGGAAACTGGTAAGGTCCGTAGTTGTTCGAGCAATTGGTGACGCGAGCCCTGAGGCCGTAGGTGCGGTGGTAGGCGCGCACGAGGTGGTCGCTGGCGGCTTTGGAGGCCGAATACGGGCTCGATGGGTCGTAGGGGGTCGTTTCGACGAAATGCCCGGTGGGACCGAGGGAGCCGTACACTTCATCGGTGCTCACGTGGTGAAACAGGATGTCCCGCTTCTGCGCGCGGACGGCCTCGAGCAGGTTGAACGTACCCAGGATGTTCGACTCGATGAAGGCAGCTGGCCCAAGGATGCTGCGGTCAACGTGGCTTTCGGCCGCGAAATGCACCACCAGATCCGGCGCAGCGCGCTCGACGATCCGGACCGTTTCGTCGCGGTCTCGCAGGTCGAGCCGCTCGAACTCGTAGTTCTTGGCCGAGGTCAGGGCATCGAGATTCCGAATGTTCGCCGCATACGTCAGCGCGTCGACATTGACGAAGTAATCTCCTGGCCGTGCGCCCACTGACTCCAGCAGGAAGTTCGAGCCAATGAAACCAGCGCCACCGGTGACTAGGACCCGCATCGTGGACCGAGTTGAGCAGGCCGATCCAAAGCGGGCAATCCGTCGTCGGCACGGCAATTTTGTGGTACAGACGCCAGAGTCCGGAGGTGGTTCCAGTCGTGCTGGATTCAAGTGCCCCGAAGACCGGGGTAGTCATTGTTTCTGACATCGTGCGCCATATAGGTTTGCCCCGAGACGTGCCGAGACGAGGAGTCCAACTTGGCGAGTGGTGACAGGACATCCCCGGGTGGGCGTTTGCGCCCCTACGCCCAATGGATCGGGCGTGTGCAGCGTGCGGTCGACGCGATCATCATCGCGTTGACCTTCGCGGCCGTCACGCGGACGAGCCTGAACTGGCGTCCACAAGACGCCGCGGCCGTCGCCTTGGCCGTCGGCTGGTTCCAGTTGGTTGCACCGGCCTTCGGGCTCTATCGCTCGTGGCGCGGCAAGCGTCCGCGCGACGAGTCGGGCGCCGTTACGCTGACCTGGCTATGTACGGTTCCGGCCCTGCTCGCGGCGGCGTTCTTCACCAAGCGCAGCGAAGACTTCTCGCGCGTCGAGATGTTCGCCTGGATGGTGACGGCACCGCTCGGCATGATTGTCATCCGCTTTGGTGTCCGCGCCTATCTGCGGCGTGCGCGGGCGGCTGGTCGAAACCTGCGGCGAGTAGCCATCGCCGGCGCGACCGAGCTCGGAGCGCGCCTGGTCGAACGCATCGAGAGCATGCCGCAAGCAGGCAATCTCGTGGTCGGATTCTACGACGATCGCACTCCGGCCCGCCTAGCCTCCAAGCACCTGGCCGGGAAGCGACTCCGTGGTGGTCTGCAGGAATTGGTCGACGCGGCCCGCAAAGGGCGCGTCGACGTCGTCCACATCGCGCTCCCGCTGCGCGCCGAGCGACGCATTCGCCAGATCATCACGGCGCTGGCGGACACCACCGCGACGGTCAACGTGGCTACCGACCTCTTCATTTTCGATCTGATGCAGGCGCGCTGGGATTCGGTCGGCGACGTGCCCGTCGTCAGCGTCTTCGACACCCCGTTCGAAGGCCTGGGCGGCTGGGTCAAACGCGCGGAGGACGTCACCTTGGCCGCCATCATCCTGTGCTTCATCGCGCTGCCCATGGCCGTGATCGCCATCGGCGTGAAGATGTCGTCTCGCGGTCCGGTATTCTTTCGGCAGAATCGTTACGGTCTCAACGGACAGCCAATCCAAGTATTGAAGTTTCGGACGATGACTACGATGGACGACGGGGCAGTCGTCGTCCAAGCCAGTCGGAACGACGCCCGGGTCACTAGATTCGGCGCCTTTTTGCGCCGTACTTCGCTCGACGAGCTCCCGCAATTCATCAACGTGCTGCGGGGCGACATGTCCGTCGTCGGGCCGCGGCCGCACGCGGTGGCGCACAACGAGATGTATCGGGGGAGAATTCGTGGCTACATGCTGCGCCACAAGGTAAAACCCGGTATCACTGGATGGGCGCAGGTCAACGGCTGGCGGGGCGAAACGGAAATCCTCTCGAAGATGGAGAACCGAATCGAGCACGACCTCTACTACATCGACAACTGGAGCTTGCTCTGGGACCTACAAATCGTATTTCTCACGGTCTTTGGCCGTCGAGCTCGTTCGAACGCCTTCTGATTCGCCCCACAGTTTCCAGCGCCACGGTGGTTCGGCACCACGCGCCGGCAGCTAGCCCGCAATGAACCCCCCCCAAGACGATTCCAAGAGGCCAGGCGTGGCCCGAGTTCCAGCGGACTCGGAGCCCGTCGGGCTGTCCACGGTGCCGCGGCGCCGCATCGTCGTCGGAGGTGATCCCAAGGTCGGCTCGTCCAATCCGCCCCGTGACGAGGAGGTGCCAGCTCCGCGCGCCCCGGCGTCGTCGCAGGGCAGCGGCGAGAAGCGCAGCTCGGCGCCAGCCCATCTGAAAAGCCGACGCGAGAAACTGTCTGGAACCGGATACTCCGAGGTCCCGCCGCGCGCGGAGGAACGCGTCGCGCCGTCGGCGATCCCACGAGCCCCTCGGGTGCCGCAGATCGACGGGGACAGAGGCCGGGTCAACGAGGCTCCCGGCAAGACGGCCGTCGGCGTGCTCGGGTCGGCAGCGCGCCGTTCGGCCGACGAGCAGGATCGCAGTGCTACTTCGGGCGGTGCTGGTTCGGGCAATGCTGGCTCGGGCAGTGCTGGTTCGGGCGGTGCTGGTTCGGGCAGTGCTGGTTCGGGCAGTGCTGGTTCGGGCAGTCCGAGTCCGCTCGACGCCGTTGGTTCCGAACCGCGCCCGCAGCCGACGTCCTTTCGCCGCTCCGATACCGCGCGGTCGGTGGCGAATCCTGTGCTGCCCGAGATGCCGCCGACTGACTGGAACCCCGACGAAG
>Ga0164308_10000175_pt1 | contig 34381 bp, 19 predicted proteins | sample Whisoiple_246_MG_FD_109983 | JGI IMG/M metagenome (GOLD analysis project Ga0164308, IMG submission 109983) | Soil microbial communities amended with fresh organic matter from upstate New York, USA - Whitman soil sample_246_MG | ecosystem: Environmental > Terrestrial > Soil > Unclassified >... | reverse complement strand
TCGCCGCTCGTGCCGCCCGTGGCGTCGCTTTCGCTGGCCGAAGGTGCGTCGGTGTGGCCACCGCTATCGGCTTGCCCGGCGGCATCCGGATCGCCCGATACGGCGCCACCGCAGCCTGGCATGAGCGAAATGCCGAGCAGCGCCAGGCCACGAGTCCACATTCGCTCATCTCTACGCCGGACCGAGGCTGGTCGAACACTGGGTTTCGGAGTGCCCAGGCCGGGCACTCGACTGAGCAGCCGTCGACTTTGTTAGTCCTTTTCGAGCTCTAAGGCGGGCAAGCGCCCCAATCATTGAGTGTGACGCCGTCGCACACCACGAGCGAGGGGTTCAGGTCGACGATCAGGGTCTTCACGGGCCCCAATGCTGGTGCGTGGATCTCGGTCAACAGGTTATTGTCTTTGACGTAGAACGACGCCCCGACTGATTCGAGCGCCGGCAGGCTGATCGACTCGAGCCACGCGTTGGAAGTGACCGAGAGCGTTCCGACCGAGGTCAAGACCGGGAAACTCAGGGCAGGCAGCGAGGTCACACCGACGACCAGCTCGTACGCGACCGTGGTGAGCGCGGGAACGTCGAGCGTCTTCAGCGCCGAGCTCGAGTTGATACGCAGCCTGGCGGTCGAGACCAAGGCCGGCAGGCTCACTGCCGCCAGGGAGGCATTGCTTTCAAGGCTCAGCCCTTGGGAGGTGGTCAGGGCCGGCAGCGACAGGCTCGCGAGCTGTTGGTTGGCGCCGACGACGAACTGGCCCGTCGTCACACCGGGGAGGTCCAACGTGGTCAGGCTGTCGTTGCTTTGGATATTGAGATCGACGACAGAGCGCAGCGAGGCAAAGCTCAGCTCCTCCAGGGAGGCGTTGTGGAGCACGTACGTCGACTCCTCCCCGACCGTCTCCAGAACGGGCCACTTCACACTGACGAGCGAGGCATTTTCCTCGATATGCAGCGCGGAGCCGAGCGACCTCAACGCGGGCAGGCTGACGGCCGTCAGCATGTCGTTGGACGCGATGCGCAACGCTCCACCGATCGATTCGAGCACGGGGAGCTGGATGTGGGTGACGGCTAGGCCCTCCATCGTCAAAGAGCCGGCGATGGAGCATACGTCGACCAGCTGTTCGAGGTCTTCCTCGTTCGCTGCCTCGACGTCCCCGTCAATGACATGCGTGCACACGCCCATCCCGGCGTCCGCCCCGGTGCCCATCCCGGCTCCGGTCCCGTCGGTCGAGCCGTCGCTCGAGCCGCCGGCTCCGTCCACGTCCCCGGAGTCTGGGCCTGCGCCCGCCGCGTTGTCGGCGGCCCCGTCGTCTGCGGGCCCGTCGTTCTGCGTGAGGCCCCCACAGCTCGACAGCGACGTGAGCGCGACAGCGCTGGCGAGCACGACAGGCATGCGCGCACCTTGGCTACCCCAGCCCCTCCGCATGGCTGCAGCCTACCCGGGGTTCATGGCGGGCGCACGTTTTCGGCCACCACGTCGCCCAGGCGACGTTCGACGACGTCACGGAGCACGGGTAGCTCGACGGACGTTTCTGCGATGCACGATCAGTCCTCCATCACGGAACAGTCGCTGGCTTCGAGCTCGAATTCCGAAGGAGTGAGCTCTCGCAAGCTGGGATTAACATCGTCGGCCCCCGGCACGTAGAGCCCATTCGGGCAGGAGATCCGGACGCGTACGCGAGATCCCGATTCGACTGACGAACCGCCTGCGCCGCCTGCCGCGATTTCGCCCCGCTCGAGGCTGATCAGCTCGAGCTCACATGGGTCGGGCGAAAGGCTGCTCCTTGGATTCAGGCATCGTACATTTCGATGTGCTCGGGGAAGAGTTGGCACGTTGTTCCCCTCACGACCCACTGCGTCATGCTGTCACCAGGCCGGCATTCGAGCGTGTGCAGGGTGCCATCCGGGTTGTTGTAGCCGCCGACCGGGGCCCCGCCGGCTCCTGCTCCTCCGCTCGCGAGCGCGCCGCCACTACCGCCGGTCCCAAGCGGATCCCCGGGCGTCGTTTGGCAGCCTGTGAAACGGACGAGCGAGAGGAAAAGCACGACCGTTCGTTTCATCGGAAGTCCGGGCACTGAGAGCGAGTGTACCGGCCTCGCCTGCCACGGGCACCCGTTCTGCTTTTTTTGAGGAACGCACGCAACGACTCGGCGCCTCGGCCGAATCACGGTCCATGCAACATTGCGTGCGCCGTCCGACGCGGGGGAGATTCTGGAGCGTTCTTGCCGTTCTTGCGGCGGGATTTTCGGCCCTCGTCATCGGCTGCCAGGCGGGCGCGCCGGACGCCCCTGGTGGCGCGTCGGACGAGGGACAATGGACCGGACCCGATTCTTCCGGGGGTGGAGGAGCCGGGGGCGACGCCGCCTTCGGTGGGGCTGGCGGGGAGGGAGGGGGCGCGGGCTCATCGGCGTGCATCCCGACGGGCAAGGACGAGCCCGACGACGATTTCCAGGACGCCAACTGCGACGGCATCGATGGGGACCTCGAGCGCGCGATCTTCGTAGCACCGGACGGGGACAACGTCGGTTCGGGGAGTCTCGACGAGCCCCTCGCCAGCTTGATGGCCGCGCTGGCGCGGGCCGAGGCACTGAACAAGGACATCTATGTGTGCAACGGCTCCTACGAGGAGGCCGTGGTCATCGGGGCGGGCCGGGTGCGCATCTATGGCGGCTACGACTGCGCGGATGGGGCGCGGCGTGTCACGGATCGTGCCCGATTCACGTCGAAGATCGCCGTGCCCCTGCGCATCGACGGCGCGACGGATGTCGTCATCGAGCGGATCGCCTTTACGGCGCCGGACACGGAGATTGAGCACGCTTCGTCGATTGCAGGCTTGGTCGAGAAGAGCAGCGGCGTCGTGCTTCGTCGGGTCGAGCTCGAGAGTGGCAGTGCAGGTCCCGGCAGTACGGGCACTGCGGGGATCTCGCTGGCCGGCACGGCTCCGCAGGGCGCCGACGGCACGAGTGGGTGCATCACCCCCCCCTGCGAGGACTACGGGCACGGAGGCAAGGCGACGAAGATCGTTGCTTGTGAAGGCGGGGGCACCGCCCAAATCGGGGGCTTCGGCGGCAACGGCTGGCGGCAAGACGACATACCCGCACAGACCGGGTTTCCGAGTGCTGGCGGGACGCCCGGTGGCAAGGTGAGCGAGACGCTCGCGGAGCGCGATGGCCAGCCGGGCGCAGCCGGCTCCAAGGGTCAGGTTGGGGCCGCGCCGGCGCGCGCGATTGGCGTGTTCGAGGGCTCGACGTACAGCCCGACCAACCAGGGCACCGCTGGGTCCTACGGACAGATCGGCAAGGGGGGCGGAGGCGGTGCGGGCTCGAACGGTGTCAACTTGCGCGACATCTGCTGTCTGCCCGGTCACGGTGGCAGTCAGGGCGGCTACGGCGGCTGCGGGGGACGTCCGGGGCATGGCGGGTGGGGCGGCGGAGCGTCCATCGCGCTCGTCGTCGTCGAGAGCGACGTCACGCTGACCTGGACGCGCTTGCTCGCTGGCGACGGCGGCAAAGGCGGAGCGGGCGGGATAGGTGGCGCCCCACAAGCAGGCGGACTGGCGGGTGAGGTCCCATTGGTGCTCGGGTTTTCCGAGCGAATCGCGGGTCTCGGTGGCCCCGGCGGTAGCGGCGGTCCCGGCGGATCAGGTGGCCCTGGCGGTGGCGGACCGTCACTAGGGCTCGCGCTCGTCAACGCCCCGCTGCCTGCCCTCGAAGGCGTGCAGGTGCGCTTGGGCCTGCCGGGCTTCGGCGGTGATGCAGCGCCCGATGCTCTCACCAGTGCTGACGGGCCCGATGGCCTCGTCGCCGACGGATACGACTTCAGCGCGGACACAACCATCACCTTTTGAGGGAGATCCATGTCGATTTCACACATCTTGTTTCGAACGTTCCTGCTCGCCTCGGCCGTCGTGTCTCTGGCGGCCTGCGGTTCAGCTGACACCGAGCCAGTCGACGACCGCGATACCGAGCCCGTGCGAGAGCCCACCGCGCCGCCGAGCGACCCTTCGGACCCGCCCGATCCGGCGAGTGGCGGCGATGCGTGCCTGATCAGCGCGGATTGCCCGCGAGGGACGCACTGCGATCTGGGCGAATGCGTTCAGGCCTGCAGCTCGGCCGACGCGTGTGACGGAAGGCGCGTCTGTTCGGCGCGCGGGCGCTGCCTCCAGCCCGGCGACACCGAGCGCGAGCTCGCGCCGGTGCTCGAAAAGTCGGGACAGCTCGAGGTGACGCCGGGCAGTGTCGTGCTCAGCGAAAAGGACGACTACCTCAGCCTCACGCTGTCCACCGACAGTGACGAGCCAGTGCGCTATCGCATCGTGCCGAGCGCGCCGTACCTGTCGGTCGCAGAGCCCAGGGGCGAGTTTTCTGGCGAGACGACGATTGATATCGACGTCGACGCGAGCGAGATCAAGGGCACCGACGTCGCCGGCACGGTGCGGGTGATCACGAATCTCGGTGAGGTGATCGTCGACGCCCCGCTGCGTGCTGGCATCACGGGTCGCTACGAAGGTGCGATGCGCTACGAGGTGGGCGACGCGCCGCTCGGGGAGGCGCAGCTGGTCGTGGACCTCCAGGAGGAGCTCGGCGACGTTTCGGTCGCGATCGACCCCGAGCGCAGTTTGCTTTTTCCCGAGACCGGTGGTGAGCCGACCTACGGCGAGGGCATCTACACCCTGAGCGAGGGCGTCGAGGTCACCGTAACCCAGCTCATTTCGGCTGAAATGGGCGGCGAACGCAACCACTTCGGGCGGGAGATCGGGCGCGAAATCACGCTCAACCTGCAGCCGAGCGGTCAGGGCGTCCTCAAAGGCAGCTTCGACGAGCGCATCTTCGGACTGTTCGAGCAGCCCATCACGGTGAGTGGCACGATCTTCCTGCGCACCCGACCGGTTCGCGAGCCCTCGTCCTTCGTGGCGCCGGCCCCCCACACGATGCCGACGGTCTCTGCCGGCACGATGTCCGTGGCGGGTTTCAATCAGCTCGTGCAGGTGCCGACGCTTTCGGCCGTCCTGGATGCGCTGCCCTCGCCTTGCGTCGCCGGGACCGATCCCGACGGTTGTCTCGGCGAGGTGAGCAACTTTTTCTACTCGGGGCTGAGGAAGGCGCTCACCGGGACCGGCGGCACATCGCAGCCGCTGGCCGATCTGAGCGAGCTCTGCGAGTCGGAGCTCTATCTAGACGCGGCGGACTGGGCGAATGTCTCTCCGACTGGCGGCAGCTGCGTGAATGCGGGTGCGCTCGTGGCCGTCCTGCGCGAGCTCGGTACCTATAGCCCCAGCCAGACCGGACCTGCTGCGCTGTTTCATGTCACGTTGGCGCGCCTTTTGGCGCCGCACCTGCTGGTGGCCCAAGACGAGCTCGTGCGCGGGGTTCGTGATTCATTTTTGGGCGGAATCGGCGACCAGATCGAGCTCTATCAGGCGGCGCGCAGCTTGCTCGCGGCGCCGGCCCGCTTTGCGCTGCAGCCCAGCGTGCTCGAGTTCCTCCGCCGCACCTCCACGGCCGATGCTGCCGGCGCGCCGAGCAACTCCGACGCGAGCCTGACCGACTACCCGGCCTTCCGGGCCCTGGGTCGACTCCTCTTCGTGCTCTCCTCGATCGAGGGCGAGCTGTCGAGCCTAGCGGCGACGGATCCGACGGCGGAGCGCTCGCTCTTGATCCGTGAGGCGCAGGAGCGCGCCGTGCTCACGGTGCTCGAAGCCAGCGCACTCTCGGCTCTCATCGAAGAATGGCCCGCGGTCCCGGCAGGCCTCGGCACGGAGCTAGTTGGGGCGCTTACGCCGCTGGATCGCGGTTTTGGCACGCTCTTGCACGGCGACATGCTGTTTGGCGTGCCGGAGGGTGAAATCCCGCTGGCCTTCGATCCCGCGCGGACACAGCCCACGAATTTCGAGCAAATGCTGCTGCTCCGGGCCGCCCCAGCCCTCGAGCAGCAGGCGGCGAGCCAGCTTGCGTTCCTTGGTGCCGAGCGTGACTTCGAGCAGACCCAGGACACCTTGGCCGCCGAGCTCGAGCAGGTGCGTGCGCGCTACGAAGAGACGATCTTTGCGATCTGCGGCGGCACCTTCGACATCGAGGCGGTGGCGAGCGACGAGGATTGGCAAACCTGCGGTGACGAGACGGGGAGTTTGGCCGAGCAGCGACTCCAGCTCGAGCTCCTGCAGGCCGAAATCACGTCGGCCTTTGCGCGCATCGAGGGCATCAAGCAGCGGGTCGACATCGAGTTTCGCGTCCATCAGGACACCACGGCCGTGCGCAATGAGACGCTGCGCTTCGTTTCGGCCACCGGCTCCGAAATGGAGGCGATGACGGGGATGGAGAATGTGATCAGCTCCGCTCAAGTTGCGCTCGAACTTGCCTCGAATGCCAGCCTCTGGAACGGCTTTGCCTCGGCCGCGCTGGGCGTGGCTTCAGGGATGCTCGAAGCCAGCAAGGGTCACCTTCAAGTTCGGCGCGCGGAGCTGGCGAAGCTCGAGTCCATGCACGCGGTGGAGGAAACCCTGGAGCTCGAGGCGATCGAGTCGGCGGCGCGCATCAAGACGATGTGGATCGACGCCGCCCAGATCGAGATCGACATGCACCAGCTCGATATCCAGATCCTGCAGGCAGCCGCCGTGGCGACGAACTTGCTCGACACGGCCAAGCGCGCCGCCGTCGAACGCACCCGCGTCCTGCAGCGCATCCAAGGCAGCCCGGCCGCCGACCCCATCTACCGGACGTTGATGCACGACTCGCTCATGCAGGCGCTCAGCGCGCGGCGCGAGGCGCAGCGTTGGCTCTACCGTGCGGGGCGTGCCCTCGAGTACGAGATGAACACACCCTTCGGCGACGGGCTCGGTCGGGCCGTGCTGGCGGCCAACAATCAGGCGGAGGTCGGCAAGATCGGCGCGTGCTTTCTCGGCATCTACGCGGACTACGCCGCCGAGTACGGCATCCCCCAGGAGTTCAAGACGACCCTCAGCGTGCGTGAGCTCTTGGGCGTTTCTGGGCCGCGCGAGGACGAAGTCACCGGCGAGACGCTCGACGAGGGCGAGCTGTTTCGCCAGGTCTTGCTGCAGAACCAGAACCTGGATGGGCAGGGCGGCGTTGGCGTCGAGTTCTCGACCAACCTCGAGCCGGGCAATGGCCTCTGGTCGTCGAGCGTGTGCAGCGACAAGATTGTCGCGGTTCGCGCCAAGCTGGTGGGCGACTTCTTGGGCGACGACGAAGCCGAGCTTCAGCTCACCGTCGCCGGCGGCGGCGTGCTGCGCTCCTGCGGGGACGGGCAGCTCGTGAACTGGGCGATCGACTCGGCCGACCGCGCCATCGTCCAAGCGGGAGTGAACTCGTTCGGGGACGCTGCGCCGAACACCACGCTCCACGGCCAAGCCGTGGCACGGCCCAACTGGCGCTTGTTCATCCCCGGGCCGGACGAAGCGCCGACGAACGGCGACCTCGATCTCGAACGGATCGACGACATCGTGCTCGAAGTCACGCATCGGGCCCTTCCAGGGGCCTCCGAGGCTAGCTCCGTGTCGCTGGCCTGCCTGGGGACGATCGGATCGGGCGGGTGAACGTCATGAACAAGACACGATTGCTAGCGCACTGGTTGCTCATCCTGCTGGCCCTTGCTGCGCCCGCGCGGGCGGAGCTCGATTCCACGCGGCTCAGTTTGCCGAAAGGACCTGGCTCCATCGAAGGCTTGGCCAGCGCGGACTTCACGCCGAATCCGGCGAGTGGGCAGGCCAGCTACTCCATTCCCATCGTGGTACCGCCAGCGGCGCGCTCTTTCGGACCGAGCCTCTCGCTCAACTACGACTCGGGTGCGGGCGTGAGCGAGCTGGGGGTCGGTTGGCGCCTTGCGGGCGTGCCGAGTGTGCGGCGTCGGACCGAAGACGGCTTACCGCGCTTCGACGACACGGACACGTTCGAAGTGGTGGGCATCGGGATCCCAGCGGAATTGCTTCAGGTCAAACCCGGCATCTACCGTCCGCGCTACGAGGATGGGTCTTTCGTGCGCGCCGAGCGCCAAGGGGAGAGGTGGGAGGTGCGCACCAAGGCGGGACAGGTGCTCTCGTTCGGAGGTGATGGTCACACCGTGGAGGAAGCGGGCCACGTCGCGGTCTATTTGCTCCGCACCGCGCGCGATTTGCGCGGTCACGAGGTGAGCTACGAGTGGACGACCGAAGGCGGCTATCCGCTGCTAGAGCGCGTCGTGTGGAACGAATTCGGGTCCGAGTTCGTGAACGAGGTCAGCTTCGACTACGAAGAGCGGCCGGATTCGAGTCGTCTGTTCTCGAGCGGCATTGGGCAGATTCTCCAAGACCGCTTGGTCGCGGTCACGGTCCGCCATGGCGGCAGCTTGGTCCGACGCTACGAGCTCGGCTACGAAGATGAGGTCCACCCGCGGCTCACCACTGTCGTGCAGGTGGGCGCCGACGGCCGGAGTCGCCTGCCTGAATCGCGTTTCGGATATTCTCGCGGAGCGCTCACGGACGAAAACACGCCGGTACTCATCGACATGGCACAGGCTCCTGGCCGGTCACCGGCACACGCCGACACGAGCTTGGTCGATCTCAACGGGGACGGCCTGCCCGATCTGCTCATCGGTACCGCGGGCGCCTACCGCAGCGTGCTGAACCGGGATGGCGTGAGCTGGGAGCCCGGGAAAGACTGGGCTGCGGCGAATTCGCCATCCTTTTCGCTGGCGGAGTCCGGCGTGCAGATGGCCGACTTCGATGGGGACGGGGCCGCGGATCTCTTGATCTCGGGCGACGGGGTCGAGCCGCGGTACCTTGCCCGACCGGGCGAGCTCGGATTCGAAACCGAGGTCTCGGTGGACGGCTTCCTGGACCTCAGCCTGGAGGATCCGAACGTGCGCCTCGCCGACTTCGACGGGGACCGGCGGACCGACTTCGCGATGACCAGCGAGGCAGGCCTGGTCGTCGCGAGCAACCGCGACGGTGTTGCGTTCGACCTCGCCGAAGCGACTGTCATCGACGAACAGCAGACGGTGCTGTTCGAGAATGCTGGCACGGACCTATGCGACATCAACGGTGATCGAGTGCAGGACCTCTGCGTGCTCGAGTCGGGCTCGCTCGTCTACTACCTCGGACGCGGGCATGGCTCGTTCGAACCGGCCGAAGAAGCGATCGGTGTGCCGCAATTCGAGCCGAACGAAGCCTTTTCCGTGCGCGATCTGGATGGAGATGGCTGGGACGATCTCGTCCGGGTGGGGGCTACGGCGGTCACCTACGCGCTAGCTGAGGCCGAAGGCATTTTCGGTCCGGTGCGAGAGCTCACGGATGTGCCGAGCAAAGGTGCGAGCACGCACACTCTATTCCAAGACATGAATGGTTCTGGGAGCGTCGACATCGTCTGGATTGACGTGACCGACACCGATGCGGCGTCGTGGCGCTACCTGGAGCTCTTCCCCGAAGGGCGGGGTGGACTTCTGACCAGGATCGAGAACGGGCTGGGTAAGACGCAAACAATCGAGTATGCGTCAGCAGCCTCTTTCGCTGCCGCTGCTCGAGAACAGGGGGAGCCTTGGACGTCGCGCTTGAACGTGCCGCTGCCCGTCGTGGCCAAGGTAACGGTTTCGAGCGGCCTCGAGGACCCCGATCTGGCGGTGGAGTACGAATACGCGGACGGGGTCTATGCCAGCGCGGAGCGAACTTTCGCGGCTTTTGCCCGGGTCGAGGTGCGGACACTGGGTGACGAGTTCACGCCGACCCTGATCACCGAGCAGCACTACGAGCCCGGCCTTTCGCGGCGAGCGCTCCGCGCAGCGGTGCTATTCGAGGAGCAACGAGACGACACCGGCTCGGTCCTTTCGCGTCAGACTTACGAGTACCTGGACCGGACGCTCGAGCTCGCCCTGGACGGCCGTTCGGTGGAGTCCGGGTATCGCTCCGCGGTCCTGACGGAACTCGTCGAGGGCGACGAAGATGCAAGCGTCGTGACGCTGACCGAGCTCGACCAGGATGAGTTTGGTAACGTCGTTCTGGAACGGAATTGGGGTGTGATCGAGGGGGACGACTATCTCGCCCTCGGTGACGAAGCCATCACGACGCGGACCTTCGCCAACGACGAAGAGGACTGGGTGCTCGGCTACTTGGCGACGGAAACGCTGCAGAATGGCGCCTCCGAGCAGGTGTCCGGCGTGCGCAAGTACTACGACGGAGAGCCTTTCTTCGGCCTGCCCCTCGGTCAAGTCTCTCGTGGCGAGCTCAGCCGCGAGGAAGCTTGGGTTGGACCTGGGGAGGACGAGTACGAGCTTTTGACCGCCACCCGGCACGACGACCACGGTCTGCCGGTGGAGACCACTGACGCGCGCGGCGGCGGTCGGTTCTTCACCTGGGACGCTGCCCACACGGAGGTTCTGGCCGAAGGGGTCAAGCTCCATCGCGACGCCCGCGCCGACAGCACGCCCTTGGTGGAGACAGCGAAATACGACGGCCGATTCGGCGCGCTGGTCGAAGTGACGGACTACGGTGGCTCGATCACCCGCTACGGGTACGATACCTTCGGGCGCCTGGCGACGGTCGTTCGTCCTGGGGACAGCGAGGGGCTCCCGACGCTGCAATACAGCTACGAGGTCGGAGCGCCGCTCTCACGTGTCAGCACGGAAGCACGGGTCGCCTCCGGAAAGCAGGCCGTCGAGCGACGGGAAGACGTGGTGGACGGACTCGGACGCAAGCGCGCGAGCTTCGTTCGCGACGCCGAGCTGTGGCTCATGGCCGGAGTGAGCTTCTACGACGCGCGGGGTCAGGTGCGGCGCACGCTCTTGCCACGTTGGGCGAGTGAGAGCGATCGCCGTTCCTTGCCCCTCCACGAGAACGCCGAGGGGCACAGCATCTGGCGGGACGCGCTCGCACGACAGGTGCGAACGCTGAGCGCCGAAGGGGTGACGACGCGCACGTCGTACTCGCCGCTTCGCAGTCACCACTGGGACGGTGGACAGGCCGACGAGAGCTCGCCCTTCGAACACACCCCCACCGTCAGCGTGCAAGACGGTTTGGGGCGGGCCATTTCCCACCAGCGCACGCTCGGCGGCAGCCAAATCAGTGCCGGCTACGTCTATGACGCGGCGGGTCGCCTCCTTCGCCGCACCGACCCGGAAGGGAACGTGCAGAGCTTCCGCTACGACGGTCGCGGGCGTCGCACTCAAGTGGACGATCCGGACCAGGGGCAACATCGCTTCGGCTACGACGGTGCAGGAAACCTCGTGTGGCACGAGTACCCGGACGGGAAGCGGACGACGGCGACCTATGACCTGGCCGGGCGTCCGCTCACGGAGGACTGGGACGACGATGGGACGGCGGAGGTCGTCCAGGAGTACGACGAAGGGCCCGCCCTCCATTTGGGTAAGCTCGTGCGCGTTACGGAACCGAGCGGCTTCGTCCTGCACACCTACGATGAGCGGGGACGCGTAACGGAGTCGCTCTATCACATCGATGGCGCTGACTACCGCGTGGGCAGCGGCTACGACGCCCAAGACCGAGAGACCGAGCACGTTTATCCGGACGGCTCTCGCCTCGAGATCCAGCGGAACGCTCGTGGGCAGCTGTCGGCCTACGGTGAGCTCTTGCGCGTCGAGTACGGCGCGCAAGGGGGTGAGACGCTGCGCCACTTCAGCACCGGCGCCCAGATCCGGAACGAGCACGACCGGGACAACCGCCGCCGCGGCTTCGAGTTTCGCAATGCGAATGGTGAAACGATTGAACACCTCCGCTGGAACTACGATCACGGCGGTAACCTGACCAGCGTCGTCGACGAACGCGCGGACGTCAGAAAAGAACACGATCGCACCGAGACCTACGACTACGACAACCTCTACCGGCTGACTGGCGTGAGCGGCGCGTGGGGTTCGAGCGAATGGACGTACTCGCCCTCGGGTAATCTGCTCGCGCGCAGGAGCAGTATCGAAGCCCAGGACGCGCCCGAGCTCGGCTACGGTACCCGCCCGCACGCGCCGACGAGCTTGGGCGACCGCCAGCTCGAGTACGACACCCGTGGGCGCATGACGAGCGATGGCGTGCGGAGCTACGACTGGGACGGCGCGTCGCACCTCGCCCGCGTGTCGTCGAAGACAGGCAAGGTCGAGAGCGTCTACGGTCAAGGCGGCGCCCGCCGCGTTCGCCGCGAGACGAGCAAAGACGGGACCACCTCGACGACGCACTTCATCGACGGGTGGTCCGAGGTGAAAGACGGAGAGCTCGTGCGCTACGTCGTCCACGGCGGCGAACGGGTGGTTCGGCTCACAGCCGGCCCGCGCGAGGAGGAAGACGCGTCCCCGTCCGCAGCACCCGTCACGGCCAGCCCGTGGACGTGGACTCGTGGCCTCTTGGCCTTGTGCGCCCTCGGGCTCGCACTGGCGAGCTGGATCGCCCGGCGCCTGCGCCCCCTCGCGCTCCGGCGTGGGCTAGCCCTGGCCCTGGTCGCAGCCATCGCCGCGCACCTGACCGGATGCAGCGCCGCGGACCACGCCACCGCGGGTCAGACCATCAAAAAACTCGTTCCGGGCGACGTCCTGCTCGTCACCGATCAGGTGGGGTCCTTGCTCGGCGAGTTCGACGAGCAGGGTGAGCGCCTGACCGAGGTCGCGCTCTTGCCCTACGGCTTCGCGCGCCAGGACGATTCAGCCGAGACGAACAAGTACGCCGGCACCCCACGCGACAGCCTAACCGGGCTCGACCACATGGGTGCGCGCTTCTACGCGCCAGATCTCGGCATCTGGACGAGCGCCGATCCAATCGCGCTCACCGCTCCAGAGAACCAGGTCACCGCCGAGCTCGGTGCCGCCCACCCCTACGCCTACGCCAACCACCGCCCCGTCGCGGCGGCGGATCGCGACGGAAGGTTCTGGCACATCGCGCTCGGTGCCCTGGTGGGCGCAGCGACGGGCGCGACCATCGAAGCCGTCACCCAGTACGTGGAGCACGGCCGCATCGTCGACACAGGCCGGATCCTGGGCGCCGCTGCGGGGGGCGGCCTAACGGGGGGCCTCCTGGCAGCCAACCCGCTCGGTGGTCTCGCTTGGAAGGTGACGGCCGAGGTCGCTGGCGGCATGGTCGGCCGCTACGTCGCGAGCGACGGCCAGAGCGTCGGCACCTGGCAAGACGCCATGATGGACGCGGCCAGCCCGCTGGCCGCCGAAGGCGTGAAGGTCGCCGGCGCGCTGGGGCGGAAGGCTGCCAAGGAGCTGCCGATAGGACGGACCCCCGGACCAACTCTGGACCCAGCCACGGGACGGCCTGTCGGGCGCTTCATCGTCGACCCGAAAGGTAACGCGATGATCGAACCGGTTGGGGGGAGTACCGTGGCTGCCGGGCCCGGCGGAGTGGACACCCACACGCTTTATCCGAATGGCTCGAATTACCAGCGACTCAACCCACAGGGACATCGCACGGATCCGACACCCCATGGGCACGGACACCTGGAGGGCACCGGACCTTTCAAGGACGGCCAAGGGCCGTCAATCGACCCGCAAGGAAACGTGGTCCGGTGGGACAGCGCCGCCGCACACTGGAAGACCCAATGACATCGCACCTGACACCAATCGAGTTCTTGAACACAATCTACCTGGGCGATCGAGGTTGCAAGGCGATCCGCATCGAGACTTGGAAGCGGGAAGTGGTGCTCGAGATCGATCAGCTCTCACGGATACGAAGCGAGTCGGGGAACTGGGAGTTCTATACGGATGAAGACATCATCGACGGGCGGTTGGTCTTCACGGGTGTGGAGTCTGTCGGGTTCGATCCGTCCGGGCCGTTGTTGAACGACTTCATCAACGACATTTCGGCGACTGTGGGAAGCGGTGAATCGAACGGGCGGTGGGTATTCGAAGTGTGGATCGGCGCAGCTGCGTCCGATGGTCGCAGTATTGAAGTTAAGGTACGGATCGTCGCGGCGGACGTTCACATCGAAGACCCTGCACGCCCCGGCGTGAAGATCCGAGATTGACCGCCACGTGTCCGTTGCGTCGCCGTAGCCGCTCGGCCGACGGGTCGGACTGGCCGGCGTGGTAACCGGCATCGTCAACAATGCCGCCGTCAACAGCGCCGCGCGCCTGACCAACGCACCACAGATCGGCAGCGACAGCGTCGTCAAGAACGGCCTCTCGCGGATCTTCGTGTTGTTCATTTGTCCAACTTCAACTCCAACCTCACTTCAAGTTGGACTCAGTGGGCTCCCTTGCCGAGCAGCCGATTCGCGCGCCCGTGCTTGACGCGGACTTCGCTACCTCGCTAGTGAGCGCCCTATGGGGAGAGCCGCCGTCGACAGCGGCAACACTGGAAGGGGTAGGTCGGGAGGAGCCTGGCGAAGCGCCGGGCGAGCAGCACTTCGCGCCCTGTTCTTGCTTGCCCTCGCCGCGCCGTTTCTCGCCTCGGGTTGCGCGTCCGCGGATGTCCCACGCGGCGAGCGCTCTGGGGACTTTGGGACGCTCACGCTGGCGCTGCGCGCCGAAACTGGCGGCGTCGAGTATCGGCTCCGGGATGCGACGATCACGATTGCGGGGCCGGAGGTGGTGGAGCTGTCCACCGAGGATGACCCCGACGCTCTGGTGCACACCGTGGCCCTGGCCCCCGGGGAATACGACCTCTTTCTGGGCGACGGGTGGCGCTTGGAGCGAGAGGGTCCAGCTGGGTTCGAGGACGTCGAAGCCGCGCTCGTATCAGCCAATCCAAGGACCGTGTCGGTCGTTTCGGGTGAGGAAGCTTCGAGGGCATTCGACTTTCTCCTAACGCCGCCTCCGCCCGAGGAGGATCAGTTCCCTCTGCCCGACGTCCTCGGGTTCGAAGCGCTGGAGTTCCCGGAGCTCGGTCCACTCTGGTCGACTTCCAGCGCGACCCTGGCCTTGTCCAGCGTGCGCGTGCAGGGCAAGGCAGCGGTCTCCGTTTTGGGCGGGGGCTACATCGTGCTCACGAGCATTGCGCTTCCGAATTTTCCCGTCTCGGAGAACCAGGTGCGGCTCGCTGTCCGTCTCCCGACCGCGCAACCCAACCCGTATTGGTTTGGCACGGTTGGCATGCAGCTCAATGCACCGTCGGTCGGCCTCTCGAACGCGTACGTGGGAACCCTCCAGCTCACGGGGCTGCCCACCGGGAAGTTCACGGATGTCACCTTCACGCTCCCGAGTGCCGTGTACGCCGCCTTGCAAGGGGAGTTCGACGACCTGTCGGTCCGCCTGATCTTCAACCTTCCGACAGGCGCCACCCAGCCACTGCTCGTCGACAATCTCCGCTTCGGAGGAACTTCCGCCTGCAACCCGGAGACGTGCCCGGGGGGCACCTGCAAGGGCGGGATCTGTGAGCTCAGCTGTTCGGCGGGGTGGGGCGACTGCGACCAGGACCTCGAGAGCGGGTGTGAGACGTCGCTCGATACGTCACTTCACTGTGGAGGGTGCTCTCTGGCCTGCTCGGCGGGGAGCCTGTGCGTATCCGGGACGTGCAAAGCGACCCCCTCCTGCTCCGGGCGTGCCGACTGCGACGGTAACTCCGCGAACGCCTGCGAAACCGACGTCCTCTCGAACGCTGCGAACTGCGGCAGTTGCGGCAACGTCTGCGGCGCGGGCACCAGTTGCTTCGAAGGTGCCTGCTTAGGCGGGGATCTGACGGCGACTGTAGTGCCGCAGTCCGACTGGGGGAGCGGCTACTGCGCCAACCTTCGCCTCAAAAACCAGGGCACCGTCGCTACGAGCGCCTGGAAAGTCGTGCTCGATCTTCGAGGCCACACGCTAACGAGCAGCTGGAACGCCCAGTTCCAGAGTCAGAACGGGCAGCTCATCGTCAAGCCCGTCTCGTTCAACGCGGCCATCGCGCCAGGCGCCACCTATGCGGATATCGGCCTGTGCGCCTCACGCCCGACGGCAAGCAAAGTGCTGCCGCTCGTCGTCTCCGTCAATCCATGAGTTCCCAAGCGAGAGAATCAGTCTGAATCGAGGAGTAAAGTCATGTCTAGCAAGTTCATCGTTCGAAGCGTTCTCGCTGCCGCGACGGCAGTTTCCCCCCTCTTGATGTCGGCCTGCGCCGTCGAGGGAGCACCAGCCGTGAGCCAAGGGGACCTCGGCACCCTGCAGATGGCTTTGCGCGGCACGAGCTTCACCACGGGCGTTTCCTATCGCCTCAGGAATGCCGTGATTGCGGTCACTGGTCCGACGGTGGACGTCTATCAGACCGAGACCGATCCGGACTCGACGTCGGCCGAGTTCGACCTTCCCCCTGGAGACTACGAGATCCTGCTGACCGGGGCCGACGGACCCAACACCTGGTACCTCGAGCGGCAGACGGGCGATGGGACGTACGAGCAAGTCGATGCAACCCTGCTCACCCCCAATCCCCTGCTCCGCACCGTGGAGTCAGGCATTATCATGACCGGTCAACTCAAGTTCATCTTGGATGCTGACGAAGTCATCCTCGAACCCGGTGCTCTCTCGGTCTCCATCAACGTCATTGATGAGCCTCAGTGCAATTTCACGGAAGCAGACCCTGGCTGCCAATCGAACGAGAAGTGCTCGCCGATCAATGGAGAGTTCGCCATTTGTGAGCCAGCGGGGACCGTTCCTCAAGGCGGCGCTTGCACCTCGAGCTCGGAGTGCGCAGAGGGCCTGTGCTGGGGTAGCGGCTGGGGATGTCGCAATTCGTGCATTCCCGGAGTCCCTCTCGGAGACCCGGGATCCTGCGTCGCTGGTGGAACTTGCGGTCCCGTCTTCGACGTCAACGGAGACACCGGCTACGGGGCCTGCGCCCCTTGACCGCTCAATGAGCGTGAGCTGACCGCGCGCGAACCCGCACCCCTGGGGATCCAGGGGGCGGGGGTGCATTTCGACGCTCCGAACGCGCAACGGCGTTCGCCTGCGGCCGATGAAGGGGGATGAAGACGAGATCGCTCCTCCTCGGGGGTTTGGTTGTTGGGTCGCTTTTGATGGGGTGCGTCGCCGCACCGGCTTACGAAAACGAGGACAAAGACGCCGGATTCGGCGGGTTCGGGGGCAGTGTGCCGGGCCCCCCAGTCATCGTCGATGCGAACGCATGCCCCGGCGGTTGTCCGAGCGGGAAGGACTGCTGTGCTGGCTCCTGCGTCGACCTCGACCGGGACGTCGAGCACTGCGGAGCCTGCGACAATGCCTGTCCGGCGGACGGTGGCAGCGGCGTCTGTGAGCAAGGGTTGTGCTCGATCGTGTGTCGCGAGGGGCGGGCGGACTGCGACGGGATCTCGACGAACGGTTGTGAGGCCAAAGATCCGGGACCACCCACTGTGGTCGAGCTCCTCCGCCCGATGCTGGGAGTCGCCACCGGTTCGCACATCACAGCCGGCGTCACGGGTGCCTTGCGACCGACCTTCACGTGGAAGGCGTTGGACGAGGGGATCTGCGACGACGACCTCAGCTACGAAATTCAGGTCGACGACTCGTGCCCCATCGAAGGGTTTTCGGACTGCACGTTCGAGTCGCCGGAGGTGGGCGAGGTGGTTTTGGACGCCACCTTCACGCCCGACGACGACCTTCCCGTCAGCACCGTGGTTCCGGTCGGAACGCGCTATTTCTGGCGCGTGCGCGCCTGCGATGGGCTCGAGCGCTGCTCCGACTGGAGCGCCGTTCGCTACTTGGACGTCGGTCGCGAGCGGCAGGACGTCACCGGCGATGGCTACGCCGACATCGTCGTTCAGAGCGGGATCGGCGACGACGAGCCCTACGCCTTTTTCGCCGGGGGCCCCGAGTTGGGCAGAGGAGTCGCCGGCGAACCCGTCGACCTCGTCCCGGATCGCATCTTCGCCGAAGGCGGTGCGGCTCGGAGCTTCCTCGAGGTCAATCCACCGGTCGTGCGCTTCGTGGGCGACGTCAACGGCGATGGGTTCCACGACTTCGTGGCCGATGGTCCGCAGCTGAACGCCTACCAAATGCCCGACATCGCTTGCGCGACCCGCCTACTCTATTTGGGTGCAGCGGACGTCGCGGGTATCACGCCCATTCTCTTCAGCACGAGCTCCTACGCCCCCGACTGGGGTCTTTCCCACAACTTTGGCGCAGGCGACTTCGACGGCGACGGCTATGCCGACATTTGGGCGGCGCAGAGCATTTGGCGCTTCGCCGGCGGCGGCACGGCGCTCCCGACCGAGCCGCGCGTCTTCCTCTTCTCCGGGCGCGCCGACGTCGCGGACCTGCCGTTTCCGGACGATCCGGACGGCGTTGGGGCCGATTTCACCGGTGTCTACACCCCGACCGCCTCCGTCGAGCCACGGCCCGACGACGATGGCGAGCTGCTCGGTGTGTCGGTGGAGCCGGGCGACTTCAACGGCGACGGGCTCGTCGACGTAGTGATGATCGCGCCGGACGACCGGCTCGTCTACTTGATCGTCGGTGGCGGCGAAGACTACGTCGTCGATCGCGCCATCGAGTACGGAGGAGCCGCTGCAAAGGACGGCGACTGCGAAAACCCACGCCTGTCGGTGGCCGACTTCAACCGTGATGGCTTCGACGACTTCGCCATCAACTGCCCCGAGCAAGAGCTGATCGAGGTGTATTTTGGCGGCGATCCGTTGCCGAAGGTGATTGCCTTCGAGCAGGTCGTGAATCCGAACATGCCGAGCACTTTGCTCGACACTCTAGCTGCGGACTTGGACGGCGACGGCCTGGTCGACCTCGCAGCGGGCAGTCCGTCCGGGTATCTGGGTACCTCTTCGGCCAGCCTCTGGATCCTGTTGGGCAAGGGTTTCTCCGTCCCAGGTACGGAGTCGAGCACCCTGCCGATCTGGGCCACCCCCGGCTACTTTGGTGCTGCGGACCACAACGGCGACGGCCACGTGGACCTCGTCGTTGCCTCGCAACCGACCGCCTGGCTCCCGGGCGACGGCTCGCTCGATTTCGTGGGGGCGGGCAAGCCTGCGCTCGCGCCACGACTGCTCCTGCGCGATGACCATCCCATCAACAGCGCCACCGTGGGTCGCTAGCGAGCCGCCGACCTGTTCCGACAAACTCCTACACCGGTCGGCCCGGCGGCCGTCCCTTGCGCCGACTGCCCGCTGAAATGACGATGGGCGTCGGGCATGCGACGGGCTTGGGTACTCCTGACGTTTCTGATGGTGGCGCTGCTCAGCGCGCTCGCCCTTGCTTCCGACCAGGCGTCCGATTTCACGCGATTGCACGCCGTCGCGAGCGCCGTGGTGACGGACTCGTCGACGTCGATTCGGCTGGGACGGCATCTCGAGGTGCTGGTCGACGAGACGGCGAAGTTGACCCAAAAGGACGCCTTGCGTGCCGCGGCGGCGGGGCGCTTCACGCGGAGCCAGCGCGAGATCCCGAGCTACGGTCTGACCACCGACGCGGTGTGGCTACGCCTGGAGTTCGACGACCAGCGCGCTCGGCCGATGCCGCTCGTGCTGGAGCTCGCCTACGCGCCGCTCGATCGGCTGGAGCTTTGGCCTGATACCGCCGCGGATGCGCCACTCGCCGTCGTGGGCGACGCAGTGCCCTTCGACCAGCGCGCCTACGCCTATCGGCACTCGACGTTCGACCTGCCCGCACAGGGTGGCAAGCGCGTCTATTTCTTGCGCGCGAGTGGGAACAGCTCGCTCCAGCTGCCGCTCGTCCTCTACACACCGCACGCCTTCGCGGAGCGGGCCATCAGCGATCAGGCCGCCCAGACGCTCTACGTCGGCCTGATGCTCGTGCTCATCGTCTACAACCTGTTCTTGTACCTGGGCGTGCGCGAGCGGAGCTATTTGCTCTACTCCGCCTTCATCGCGTTCTATTTGACGTACCAGGCCTCGATTGGCGGGGTCACCTACCAGTACATTTGGCCGAACTCGCCTTGGCTGGCCGAGCGGGCGATGGCGGTTTCCGTGGTGTGCGCGGTGCTGTCGGGCCAACTATTTGCGCTCATCTTCCTGGAGACCAAGAGCGCTGCCCCGCGGCTCCATCGAGCAATGCTGTGGCTGAACGGCGTCTACGCGCTGTTTCTGCCGTTTGCCGCTTTTGGTCCGACGCTCGCGGCCTTTCGTGCAACGGCAATCCTGGCGATGGTTTTTTCGTTCCTGGTGCTCGGTCTGGCCGGGTATCGCCTGGGCGGCGGCCGACCGGCGCGCGTCTTCCTCTTGGCGTGGGGGTTCTTTCTCGTCGGCAATATCTTGACGGGCTTGCGGGTGACGGGCGTGGCGCCGGTCAACATCTTCACCGAAAACGCCCAACAGATTGGCTCGGCGCTCGAAGGGTTGCTCCTTTCCATCGGCCTCGCAGACCGGCTTCGCTGGCTCACTCAGGAGGCTGCGCAGGCGCAGCGCGACCGCATCGCGGAGCGGGAACGCGCCGCCGCCGAGCTCGAGGGGCTCAACGACGAGCTGCGCCGGCAGGTGGCGGAGCGCTCGCGTGAAGTGGCCGATTTGTTGCACGAAATGAGCTTCGGTGAAGGCGAGGAGCTGAAGGCCGGAACACTGTTCGACGAGCGGTACCGCGTCCACCGACCCGTGGCCTCCGGGGGTATGGGGTCAGTCTACGAGGTGGAGCGCATGAGCGATGGGCAACACCTAGCGCTCAAGATCCTGGTCGGTGGTGCTTCGCCGCAGCTCGCCGCCCGCTTCGCTCGCGAAGCCGAGATCGCGTCGAGCGTGCGCCACCCGAACTTGGTGCGCGTCGTCGACTTCGGCATTTCCACCAAGCACGCGCTCTACCTGGTGATGGAGCTGATGGAGGGAGAGAGCCTCGAAGAGCAGCGCAGCCGTTTCGGTGAGCGCAGCTGGGCCGTCCCCATTCTTGCCCAAGCGGCCCGAGGCCTCTGCGCCTTGCACGAAGCGGGCGTCGTGCACCGGGACCTCAAGCCAGCCAACGTCCTCACCACCGGTGGCTCGGGGCAGCCCGTGGTGGTCAAAATTGCCGATTTTGGCCTGTCTCGCGTGCACGATCCGCTCGGCGACAGCAGCCCTGGCACTCCCACGCCCGTCGCCGAGCCGACGCTCATCGCCAGCAGCCCGACGCCGGTGCGCCCACTGGCGAGCCCGCGGGTGCTCACCCAGACGGGGACCTTCCTCGGCACGCCGCACTACATGGCGCCCGAGCAGTCGAGCGGCTCGCGCAGCGTGGGCCCGAGCGCCGACGTGTTCGCCTTCGCCGTGATGGCGCACGAGATGCTGACGGGCACGACCCCCTTTCGCGCTCCACCGGTCTACGACAGGCTCGCCGGTCGCTCGATCGACGTGCCGGCTGCGCTTGGCCTCAGCTGTCCCGATCTCCCGGCCGAGCTGACCAGTCTGCTCGACCGCGCCCTGCGCGAGGATCCCACGGCCCGCCCAAGCATGATCGAGCTCACCTTGGCCCTGGCCGCGGCGAGCGTGCCACCCTCGGGTCGCGCCAAATCGGCCACCTCGTGAGCGGAACAGCATGACCGAGCTCGTCTACAAGATCCTGACCCGCCAGCAGTGGGAAAAACTGCAGAAAACCCGCGAATTTGCCGGCAGTCCGGATGACTTGCGGGACGGGTTCGTGCATCTGTCCACGCTCGAGCAACTCCCCGGCACGCTCGCCAAGCATTTCGCTGGGCAAACGGATCTGGTGCTCGTCGAGGTCCGCGTTCGGGCGCTCGGCTCGGCCTTACGCTGGGAGCCCTCGCGCGGCGGCGCGCTCTTTCCACACCTCTACGGCGTGCTCCGTCTCGCTGACGTGCAGATGACGTCGCAGGGCGACGCTCTCGGCTAGTCGGCCGAGCGCTCCGCTTTCCGGAGGCGCTGTCCGGGTGCGCGACCGGACGGTCACACGGCCGTCCTTTCTGCCGCGAGCAAGTTGCAGGAGGTCCACACCGTGGTGCCGCCCGCCGGCATAAGGTCCTCCGCGCCCTACGAAGGAGGAAACGATGTCTCTTGCTCAATCAGCTGTCGTCAAAAGTTCCCTGTTTTTGGCCCTACTCGGGCTTGCGGCGTCCGCTTGCGCCCGCATGGAACCGGGCGAGATCACGCTCACCCACGGCTCCAAGGAGCAGGCTTCGGCGCCGGACCTGCACCAGGGCCACAGTTGTGCCGATCACGCGGACGACGACGAAGGTTCCTCTTGGCGCGACGACGCGGCCAAGAAGGTCAGCTGGAGCAAGGCGGGCAAGGGGAAGGGCAAACACAAGTGCAAGGGTGGGGAAGCGAAGATCAAGATCCTCGGCTTCAACGACTTCCACGGCCAGCTCTCGGCGGGTCGCCTGGTCGGAGGTCATCCCGTCGGTGGCGCGGCGGTCATGGCCTCGTACCTGAAGGCAGCCTCGGCCGCGGCCGAAGATGGCGCGCTCATCGTGCATGCTGGTGACCACGTTGGCGCTTCGCCGCCTGCCTCGGCGTTGCTCCAGGACGAACCGGCCATCACGTTCTTGAATCTTTTGGCGAACAAGCACTGCAAAGGCGCCAAAAAGGACAGCGAAAAGTGCAACATCGTCGGCACGCTCGGCAACCACGAGTTCGACGAGGGCAAGGCCGAGATGCTGCGCCTGGTGTACGGCGGCCTGCATGAAAATGGGCCCTTCTTGGACGACGACTACGATGGAGCCAAATTCAGCTACATCTCGTCCAACGTCGTCGATAGCAAGACGAACAAGACCATCCTGCCAGCGTACGTCGTGCGCGAGGTTGGCAAGGCCAAGGTTGGCCTGATCGGAGCCGTCCTGAAGGAGACGCCGACCATCGTCACCCCAGATGGCGTGGCCGGGCTCTCATTCCTCGACGAGGCAACCGCCATCAACAAGGCGGTCAAGGAGCTCAAGAAGAAGAAGGTCAGGACGATCGGCGTCACCATCCATCAGGGCGGCACGCAGACGAGCTACACCGGCTCGACCGTGACGGGTGGCAACTTGGCCGGCGCGATCGTGGCCATCGTCGGACAGCTCGATCCGGAAGTGGACTTCGTCGTCTCCGGTCACGTGCATGGCTTCACCAATGCGCTGGTGCCCAACTCCGTCGGCGAGCCGGTACTGGTAACGCAGGCGTTTTCGGCCAGCACCGCCTACGGCGAGATCGATCTCACCATCGACCTCGAGGACGGCGACGTGGTGGAAAAGTCGGCGTCCATCGTGACCACCTACGCTGATCAAGCACCGGGCAGCACGCCTGACCCCGAGGTGTTGGCACTGGTCACGGCCGCGGAGCAGCTGACGGCGCCGCTCGTCAACCAGATCATTGGCCAGGCATCGAACGACATCACGCGCACCGAGGCTCCGAGTGGCGAATCAGCCCTGGGCAACCTGATTGCGGACGCGCAGCGCGCGGCCACGGCGGCCGACATCGCCTTCATGAATCCCGGTGGCATCCGCGCGGACCTGTTCTCGGGCGAGGTCACCTGGGGTGAGCTCTTCACGATTCAGCCCTTCGGCAACAGTTTGGTCGCCATGGATCTGACGGGTCAGCAGGTGATCGACGTCCTGAACCAGCAGTGGCTTGGGCAGTCGACGCCGCGGATCATGAAGTCCTCGGGCATCGTCTACACCTGGGATTCGTCGATTCCCGTCGGTCAGAATCGCATCGTGAGCGCGACGGTGGCCGGAGAGCCGCTCGACCTTTTGGCCACCTACCGCGTCGCCTGCAACAGCTTCATGGCCTCCGGTGGAGACAACTTCACCGTCTTCAACCAGGGCACGAATCGCGTCGGCGGAGACGTCGATCTCGATGCGCTCATCGTCTACGTGCAGGGGCTGGCGCAGCCGTTCACGGCAGTCATCGAAGGTCGCATCTCGAGATTGTGAGAAGGGGGGGTGGAGGGCCCCCTTGTCCTGTTGCACAAGGGGACCCTCCGGTCCGGCTCGACTCATTCCAGGCGGTCGAGCCGGAGGTGCCTTTTGCCGATGACGCCGCGGGTGATGGCCAGGGGCAGGATGCCCGTGGCGATCAGCGCGCCCACCGTCCAGAAGATGACGGGGTAGCCGTAGCGGTCAGCTACGGGCCCGAGACAGAGAACCGTCGCCGCCGAGCCGCCGTTGAAGGCCAGGGACGTCCAGCCCATGAACACGGGCCGTTCCTCCGGTCGCAGGTCGGCCATGCCGGTGGCCATGAGCGCGGGGTACATGAGGCCGTGGCACGCGCCGAGGCCGAGACCGGCCAGGACGAGGAGGTGCGGCTCGAGCCACGCCGCCGAGCCCACCACGACCGCGTAGAGGATCATGGAGAAGGTGGCGACGCGCGCTGGCCCCACCCGGTCGGCGAGGTTCGACAAGCCGAGCCGCACGAACATCGCCATCGCCACGTAGCCGAAGAAGAAGTCACCGACGCGTGTGGCCCCGAGCGACAGCGCATAGGGCTGGGTGAAGGTGAACATCACGCCGATGCCGCAGCCCATGAGCAGGGAGCCGTAGTGCACCGGAAGCACCGTCGGTCGCGCGAAGGACGAGCGGCTCTTCGGTGCTGGTTCCGTGGCGACCGGGCCCGGTAGGCCCGGCACGAGTAGCACGCATAACAGCGACAGAAGTCCCGGCACGCCGAACGCGATGCCCCAGCCGAAGCGGTCCGCGATCGGCTCGACGACGGCTGGCGCCAGCGCGTTGGTGGCGAGCATGGCGACGCCGAGGAAGCCAATCGCTTGGGACAAGCGCTCCTTGGGCACGAGGTCCGCGACCATGGTGGCGGTGCACTGGAACACGATGATCCAGGCCACGCCCTGTAGGACGCGGATCAGGTACATCAGCGGGCCGAGACCCGGCACGAGCGTGAAGGTCGCACCCGCCAGCCCAGCCAGGATGAGCGCACAGCCAACGAGCAGGCGGCGGCTGACCCAGCGCGCCGACAAGCCGATGAACGGTGCCAGGACGGCGGCCGCCACGACGGCGGCTCCGGCGACGGCGCCGATGTCCTGCGCATTGGCTCCAAGCTCCAGGCGCAAGTACTTCGGCAACAGGAGGAAAGCCGAATAGGACAGGCCAAACGCCATCTGCACGGCCAAAATGCGCAGATAAGCGGGTGGATAGGCCCACCGCCGCGCTAGTTCGGCGGGTGGGGACTCTCTCAAGCTGAGTGGTGTGGTGGACATGGTGGCCTTTGCGGGCCGTCACCGCTCGAGGGGGGTCTGAATGCGTCGTCCGCTCTCGCCCCATCTCGGTCGGTGCCGGCGGGGGGGCGGTTCGTTTGCGATTCAGATCACTCGAGAATCAGCCAACCCCAAGCCGGAGGCACCGCGTGCAATATTCCACTTGCACGCAATGCTGCTCATCGCGGCATTGCCTACAAAGGCAAAGCGCGACGAGTGACGGTGGAGGCGGGCGAAATCGCGAGCCATGGGCCTAATGGGTACTTTGCCAACGGCCCTTCGTCAAAGGAAATTGTCGCGCGCGAGCGCCGGGCCGAAAACTTTTCCGCCCGCCCGCGGGCATGGCAAGCCGGATCCACGATGCGTCCGCTGGCCCTTGCACCCACACTGCGACAAGTGCGTGCGCGGGCGCTGCGTCGCCCGGCGAACACGGACTGGTTCGAGTCGGCCCGCGAGCTGGACACGAGCTTTGTGCGCGATTTCGTATCGAACCTGCGCGCCGGTGCCGATCACCTGCGCCGGGTCGTGCCCGGCCAGCTGCGCTTGTGGAAATGGCGAGCAGGTCGCGCGCTCGGACGCACTTCCCTCGCTTGGTTGCCGGTAGGCAGCTTGGTCCTCTTCACGGCCGCGTGTGGCCTCGTGTCCCAAGACGGCGGCCTTGGTGGTCCGCTCGGCAAGAGCGCGTCCCTCCCACCCTTGCCCGGGCTCTCCAAGACTCGTCTGCCCGAGCCCAGGAAGCGCGCTGACGCTCCGTGGAGCTACGTCCTGCCCGTCGACCACGGCGTGCGCGTCGACGAGAGCGGCAAGGGCCACTTTCGGGCACCCCGCTTCCACGGGGAGCACAACGGCATCGATCTACTCGCTCCGGTCGGCACGCCGGTGTTCTCCGCTTGCGACGGCCAGGTGATGTCGGGCGTCAGCCGCTCGTTCGGTCACTGGCTCCACGTCATCTGTCCGGTGCCGACGAGCTACCGCAAGAGCGGCGGGCCCACGTCCTGGGCGTCGTTCTTCTACGCTCATTTGGCCGAAGCCGACATCGAGCCGCTCCTCTGGCAGGACGTCACGCGCGGGCAGCGCCTCGGTTCCGTCGGCAAGACGGGCAATGCCGACGGCGCCAACGTGCAGCCCCATCTGCACCTCGAGCTCATCGTGCAGCAGAACCAACGTGCGGCGATGGATGAACATCACCTGGGGAGCGATCAGTCGTCGGTCGGCGCTGCGGAGTTCTTCGCGGCGACGCTCGAAAAAGAGTGCCTCGATCCGTTCGGATTCCGGCCCAAGTCGCAGCTGCTTCGGCGCGCGCGGCGTCTGGATCCGTTCGTCGCCCTCTCGTGCTTGAGCGATCACAAGCCTGACTTCCGTCGAGCTCCGGCTCCCCTCGATTTGGCGTCCGAAGCCTGGGACCGCTACTACGTGGCCGAGGCGTTCAACGTGAACCGCGGCCCCGAAGACTACACTTCGCGCCGATAGCTCGCGGGCAAGTGCTAGTTCTCAGCGGCGGTGACATCGCCTGTGGCCGATGTTTTGGCTGCGTCGGCGCTCGGATCCTCGCTGCCACCGTCGCCTTCGGGTGCGCTCGGCTCGCTCGGAGCCGGCGCGGGGTCGGCGGCGTCGTCCTCACTCGGAGCGGGCGCCTCGTGCTCGCCTTCCGGCGGATCGTCGCTCTCGATCGGTTGCCCTTTGCGCTTCTTGGCGTGCGGCGACTTCTGCGGCGCTTCCCCTGGTCCAGCGTAATCGACCCAGTAGGCATTGTAGCTCCGCACGTCGAGGTGAACGAAGCTCGAGTTCGGGTAGTAGCCGACCCCGACATCGTCCAAGGTCCGCAGGTAGTCGCGCAACGCCTCGTTCGGCATGCCCGGAATGCTGAAGTCGATGGCGCGCCCTTCCTTGTGCTTGGACGCCGCCACGAAGCTCTGCGTGCGGTAGCCACTGACGATGCGAAGCTCCCGACCGCCGAATTTGTCGCTGATTTGCGCGATCAAGCGAATGAGGCGCGGCTCGATCTCCGGGCCGCCCTCGTGAGTGCCCATGACGAAATTGATCTTGTTCGAGGCATGTCCGAGTACTTCGCCCTTGGAGCCGATGACGTAGCCCTGCCAGGCACGCCCGTAGCGGCGGATCTTGATGTAGCCGCGCTTCCAGGCCGCCTTCTCGTAGGCTTTCCAGCTGGCACCCCTGGCGTTCCCCTCGGGCTCGTCGATGCGCCCCTCGATGCGCAGCTTGCGGGCGTAGCGCCCGTCCTCGTCCGTCTTGTCGGGAATCAGGAGCGTCTGCCCGACTTCGAGCGAGGCTCGCCGATCGAGGTCGTTGGCCGTGCAGATGGCGGCCACCGTGATGCCGTAGCGACCCGAGATGGCGGAGAGGGTGTGCCCTTTCTGCACGACGTGCAGCTTCGGTTTGCCGGGCTTTTCGGCCGAATCGGCGCTGGACTTGCTGGGCTGTGCCTTGCTCTCGGTGGCCTTCTTCTTGTTCGAGCTGCCGCTGTCCAGCTCGGGCAGGTCATCGCCGGGCTTCCAGTCCGCGTCTGGGATGATGAGCTTCTGTCCCGGTTTGATCGCGGCCTTGCGATCGATGCCGTTGGCGGCGCAGAGGGCCTCGATCGTGATGTTGTAGCGCTTGGCAATCGAGCCGAGGCGTTGGCCTTCATAGACCGTGTGCAGCTTGGGCTTGCCCAGGGCGAGTCCCGCGCCGACGAGGAGGAGCAGCGCCACGAGCAGGGCGAGCAGGGGGGCGCGGGTTCGGGCCGACATCTGGGGCGGATGTTGTCCGAAAAAGGGGCGGCGCGCATTCCCTCGGGTGCGGAAAAAAGTCCCGACGGCGGGGGCGCGCCGGATTCACGAAACCTGGCTCTTTTTGCCAGGTTCCAGCCCTCGCCCGGCCAGAACTTGGCCGAGGGGTGCCCTCCCTGCTAACCGCGAAGCGTCGTGCGGCTCGACTGTCTCGTTTTCTGTAGCTCGCTCTTCGTGGCGCTCCCCGCGTGGGCACTCGGCGGTGAGCTGGGCCCCGCGCCCGCCGGGGCGGGTGCCGAGGCCTCGGACCCCGCCAGCCCGGGTTCATCGGCTCCGACGGCTGCTGGCGCAGCGCCGCGTGAGCTGACGTTGCCTTCGCGTCTGCGGGTGGTGCTCGATCCGGAGCCCGCCGCACCAGCGGTCACGGTCTGTACGGCCGTAGACGCCGGCGCCCGGCGAGATCCTGTCGAATCGCCTGGGGCGCAGCGGCTCCTGGCCGAGATGCTGGCCCTCGGCGGCTTCCCCGTGGCGGGGAAAGATCGCGCGGAGCTGCTCGTGGCACGCAACATTCGCTCGGAGCTATTTTCTGGGCGTGACCTGATGACGTTCTGCACGACCGGTCCAGCGGTGGAGCTGCCGCTCGTCCTGTGGGTGAGCGCTGGCCGCTTCACGGCATTGTCCTTGACGGCCAAGGAACACAAGGCCGCCCTCGAGCGGTTGGCCGAGCGCGTGGAAGCTCGCGACAAGAACGTCATCGACGGACGCGCACCCGTGCGACTGCGCGAGATGGTGCTGCTCGGCACGCCCGACTACGCGCACCCGGAGCTGCCCGATCTGAACGAGCTGGAATCGATCGAGCTCGGTGATCTCCGGCGGCTGCACGAAGAGGCTTACGTCGCCCTGGGTAGTGTGATGACGATCAGCGGCAGCTTCGAGCCCGAAGTCGCCGAGCGCTTGCTGCCCGAGCAGCTGGCACTCGTGCGCACCGGTACCGTAGCGCGCACCGAGCGCGCCCAGCTCGTGCCCCAGTCGACCCTGCGCTTCAGCATGGCGGAAGACGCCAGCATCAAGTCGCCGTCCGTCCATTACGCCTGGCTTTTGCCGGAGGACGCTCCGCGCACCGAGCTCGAGCTGGCCCTGCACACGCTGGCCAGCCCCGACCGCCTGGGCCACAAGCTCGTGGGACCAGGCAAGGCGGCGCGTGATCTCACGATCGATATCGACGCGGCGCGAGGACCGGGCCTGCTCTCCATGCGCTTGTCCGGCACCGGACCGCAGTCCCTCGGCACCATCGAGAAGCTGCTCGAGCAGGAGCTTCGCACCTTGTCGACCGTCGCTCCTTCCGTCGACGAGCTCGACCTGGTCGAAAAGCGCCTGGCGGAGCGCCGTCAGCGACTGCTCGAGGACGTGCCGAGTCGCTCGCGGGCGCTCGCGGAAGGCGTGCTGCGGGGCGAGTCCGCAGCCCAGGTCCTAGCGGCACTCGGCCCGGAGGAGGCTCCTTTGCCCAACGCTGAAGCAGTGCGCCTGGCCACGGCACGCTTCCTCGTGCCTTCTCACCAGAGCATCGTCGAGATCTACCCCAAGGGCTGGCAAGACCCCTGGCAGGTGCCGATGCCCGCCTATCACATCGTGAGCGCCGGCGAGACGCTCACCTCGATTGCCAAGCAGTACCGGAGCACGGTGCAAGCCATCGTGAAGATGAACGGCATTGCCGAGAAGTCTCCCATCTATCCGGGCGACAAGCTCAAGGTGCCCCGTGGCAAGCAGCACGAGGAGGCCAAGCTTCGCACGCACGTGGTGCGCCGCGGAGACACGCTGAGCGCCCTCGGTCTGAAGTACGGCGTCTCCGCGCGGTCCATTGCCGAACAGAACGGGATGAGCGTCAAGCAATCGATCTCCGTCGGCGAGACGCTGCGCATTCCGAATGCCGACAAGGGCGGCAGCAAGAACGGCAAGGACGGCGTGGAGAAGGGGAAGCCCGCTCCAGCCGACGAGAGCGCTGGCGCGGCGAGCGGGAGCGCTATCGGGCCCAAGAAGAACGTGCACGTCGTGCAGAACGGCGAGACGCTGGGCGGGATTGCAGCCAAGTACGGCGTCCGCTTGCCGGCGCTCGCGGCCCAGAATGGGCTGACGAGCAAGTCCGGCGTGCGGGTCGGCCAAGAGCTCGTCATTCCGACCGATCCCGCGGCGCGCCGGGAGGGCACTGTCAAAACGATCACCTATACGGTCAAGGGTGGAGACACCCTGTCCGAGGTCGCCAAGAAGCATGGCGTGACCGTGACCGAGCTGGAAAAGCTGAACGGTATGAGTCGCAAGGCGACGCTGCGGGTCGGCCAAACCCTCCAGATCCCAGCAAAATAGCGCGATCGGGCGTTTCCGCTCACACTTCAGCAAGTGCTTGCTGATTGCCAAGCGGGCCGGAGGCCGGGCAATGTTCTAGACCGCAATGGTGTACTTTTGCGGTAGGGAAGGGCTGAGCCTGGCCAAGTTGGCCGCACAGCGCTCCGGCTTGACTCCGCACCAGCGCGAGACAAGCAAGCACGGCTACGAACCGCATCGAATGAACTGACATTCTTAGGCGACCTGCTCCCTGCGGCTTTCTCGGCGGCCGGGGGTGCGGTCAAAACACTTGGCGCTTTCGGGGGACTGCGAAAGGGAGCTTGACCACGATGAATGATCGGCCAAAGCGCAGCAGCACCCGACCGTCCCTGCCTGCGCCCCCACCACCCTCGAGTGACCCCAAGGCCCAACGGCGCGATCTGATCCAGACGGCCCCCGACCTGCCCGTCCCGCGGTCGCGCCCTTCGCCCCCCCCGCACGGCCAGTCAGCCCACGGCCAACTCCAGCCCGAGGTGAGCGTGGATCCTGTGGTGGCTCGTCGCGACGCCAAGACCGTGCCGGGTGGAGGCTTGAATCGCATCTCCGATGGCCGAGCAGCAGCCGCCGCCTACGTGGGGGTCAAGCCACTCCCGGATGGCGCGCGCCCACTGCCTCAAACGCTGTCGCCCGTAAAGCTCGCGCGGGATCTGCAGATCGAGAACAAAGAGTTTCGCACGGAGCCCGCGCTGCGCGGCCCGTCGATCCCGCCGCCGTCGGTGCCCTCGCGGGTCACCCCCGTCAGCCCGCATCGCCTCGGATTTCGCCCCGGATCACCCCAGGCGGTGATGGCCGTGGTGGCGCTGCTCGCGGTGGCCGTCGGCGTGCTCACGGTCGTGGCGACCAGCGGGGCACGGCTCTTCCCCACCGAGCGCATCGTGTCGGTGGGTCAGGCCGAGGTGCAGTGGGATCACGGCATCGACGGCCAGCCGGGAGTCCTGGCGCCACCGCTGGCTCCAGTCCCTCCAGGCGACGCAGCTCCGCAGGAGGCCGGCCAACCGGCGGATGACGGGCCCTCCGCGCGCAGCGCGGACCCCCAGCCCACTTCCGCAAGCGCCGTCTTGGCCGCTGCGGGAACCAACAATTCAGGAAACGACCTCGCCGAGCGGTCGAAGGTGGATCCACGGCCGGCCTCCGGCCTAGCCTCACCCGCCGCTCCGCGTCGGCCCACCAAGACTTCGTCTTCTGCTCCCGAGCCCGAGCGCGCTCCGCCGCAGCCCTGGCTCGAATGATGATTCGTCATGCGTTCTGCCCCGCCCTCTGGCTCCTCCTTACTTCTCGCGCTCACCCTTCTCTTCGCCGCGACCACCACGAGTCACGCTGAGGCAGCGCCCGCGAGCAGCGGTTCTGCCAAGAAGACTTCGGGCAAAGCCAGCGCGCCCAAGAGTGTTGCGCAGTCAGCAACTCCTCCGGCAGCTGCCGGCGCCGACGCCGTCGACCCGTGGGAGGGAAAAGGCCCGCCGGCGGGTACATCAGCAGCCGCCGAAGCCCCAGCCCCCCCAGCCGAGCCACCGCCCGCGCCGCCCCCCGAGGAGGAAAAGCTGGATCCGCGCACGGCCTACCACAAGGGCAACGCCGCCTTCCGAGACGGGCGCTTCACCGCGGCGCGCCACTACTACCGCCTGGCCCTCGAAGGCGACACGTCGTTCGACGTGCTCTGTAACCTCGGTCGCGCCGAGGCCGAGCTCAAAGACAACGTCCCCTCCTACGTGCACCTAACGCAGTGCCTCGACGTCTACCCGCGGGATCCCGAGCTCGCGCCGACGCGCACGAGCTTTGGTACGCTGCGCACCGAGGTCGAGGAACGCCTCACAGCCGAGCAACGCCAGCGCGCCGAAGCGATGCTCGCCGAAGGTCCCCCAAAGCCCGTCACGGCCCCCGCAACGGCCGCGGCCACGAGCGCGAGCCCAGACGCTTCCGCGGTGGAAGTGGACCGCGGTCCGCGCTCGCCGGCGCTTCGCCTCGGCCTGACCATCGGCCTCGCCAGTCTCGCCGCCGTGGGGGTCGGTGGTGGCATCGGCTTCTACGTCTACTCGAGCGACCTCGGCAGTCAGGCGGACGCTTTGCGTGCCGACATCTCGTCGAGCGGCGGCGGCTGTCTCAGCCCGAGGCACGCAGATTGCGACCAGCTCGACGACACCCTGAAGCAGTCCGACGACATGCAGCACATCGCGCTCGGCAGCTTCATCGCCGCCGGCGCACTCGCGACCTCCGCCGTGCTCACCTACGTCTTCTGGCCCCATGACTACGGTCCAGCCACCTCGGCCCACGGGCCCAGTCGAGTGACAGCACGCAACGTCCGCGATTTGCGTCCGACTGCTTCCTTCGACCCAGCTCGTGGCAGCATGTGGCTGGGCCTGCGCGGCCGGTTCTAGAGACCCCACCATGCTTCGCTCCCCTCTTCGTGCGCTCGCCATCGTCCTCGTCCCCTTGCTCGGTCTCGCTCTGATCGGCACCTCGTGCCAACAGCGCGCCGACGACTGCAACGAGACCCTCACCTGCGAGACGGGCGGCTCGCCCACCGGTGGCGGCACCGGTCTCGGCGCCGCCGCTGGCGAAGGCGGCCAGGGCGGTGAAGGCGGCCAAGGCGGAGCCGGCGCAGGCAGCGGCGGCACGGGCACGGGCGGCAACGGCCCGTGCGACCCAGCCACGGAGCAGTGCGACGCCGGAGTGATCCTGCACGTATCACCGGTTGGGTCCGACGGGGACCCGGGCAGTGCACTCGCCCCGCTCAAAACAGTGGGCGAAGCGCTGACGCGAGCGGCGACACAGCTCGGAGCCGGTGAGGACAGCGTGCTCATCTACCTGTGCACGACCGAAGGCAGCTTCGAGGAAACGCTGAGCGTCAGTGAAGAGCACAGCGGCATCGGCATCTACGGCGGCTTCGACTGCGGCGAGTTCGCGCCCAACTCAGAACGCGCCGTCATCCTGGCCGACGACGCGAGCGGCCACCGCATTCAGAACGCCGACACGGTGACACTCGGCGACGTGCACCTGGAGAGCCCGGACGCGGAAGGCGCCGGCGCGAGCAGCTACGGGCTGACGGTTATCGAGAGCACCGGCGTACTGTTAGTGCGCAGTGAGATCGTCGCGGGTGAGGGTGGGGCTGGTGAGGCGGGGGTGGGGTATGAGGGCCAGGCAGGGACGGGTAAGCCGGGGAACGGAGGCAATGTCGCGTGTGCGGCGGCGACGGGCGACGCAAACGCCGGTGGCGACCCGGTCACCACGATGTGCAACGGCTCAGCCACGAATAGCGTTGGGGGTCAGGGAGGCCCTGGACAAGGCGGTCCCGTCACAGATCCGGGCGGGGGAGTAGCCGGCCAGCCTGACGGGGGGTCGGCCGGAACTCCCGCTTGCACGGGCGGTGGTGATGGAGGGGATGGCAGTTCGGGGCCTCACGGTGGGCCGTCGCCAAATATTGGCGACCTTACCGCAGCCGGCTATGCGGCGCCGCTCGGCGGTGCCGGCATGGGAGGAACAGTCGGCAAAGGAGGTGGCGGCGGTGGCGGCGCGCTTGCTCCGAGCAACTGCCCCAGCGGCCAGAGCGGTGGTGCGAGCGGCGGGTCCGGTGGCGGTGGTGGTTGTCCCGGTGCAGGCGCGGGCGGCGGTTCTGGCGGTGGCGGGAGCTTCGGGTTGTTCAGCTTGTCCTCGGAGGTCACGCTTACGGAGACCAGCATAACGGTGCGTCTTGGCGGCGAAGGTGGTGTCGGGGGGAATGGCCAACTCGGAGGCGACGGCGCCGCGGGTGGTGGGCGCGGGCTCGCTGGTGGCTTCGGAAGCAATGCCTGCGACGGGGGCAATGGGGGCAACGGTGGCCCGGGTGGTTCCGGAGGCGGCGGCGCAGGCGGTCCCTCGATCGGCGTCGTGTACATCGGCGATGCGCCGGTCGGCTTGGACGCGGAGGACATCACGCTGCCCGGTGCTGGGGCTGCTGGCGGAGTTGGGGGTCTCGACAACCCCGACGGCGACGCTTCCCCTGGCGAAGTGCACGCCACCTGGGACGCGAACCAGTAGGCGCTGCGCTAGGACGCAACTCCCCGACACTCGGGCCGATAGTGCCCTGTGAATCCAGCGAAGGAGCCCGAGCCTTGTCGAGCGTGCGGGTCATGAACCACCATGCGGTCGTGCTCGGGGTGGCGGTGGTGTGGCGCAGGCTCGAGGTGGTCTTGCGAGCCGCTTTACTTGGACTCCTGGGTGCAGTCTGGCTGAGCTCGGGCCTAGCCTTTGCCCAGCAGGCGGAGCCTTCCGAAGGCGGCTTCCATGTCGAGGGGGATCCGGATGCGGTGGCGGCGGAGGCCCGCGATCAGGACGCGGCGGGCCAC
>Ga0164308_10000174_pt1 | contig 34383 bp, 26 predicted proteins | sample Whisoiple_246_MG_FD_109983 | JGI IMG/M metagenome (GOLD analysis project Ga0164308, IMG submission 109983) | Soil microbial communities amended with fresh organic matter from upstate New York, USA - Whitman soil sample_246_MG | ecosystem: Environmental > Terrestrial > Soil > Unclassified >... | reverse complement strand
GTCGACGAACGCGCGGCACGGCGCGCGCTGTGCGTGGTGCCCAAAGGCGCGCGCGAGGGCGAACGCCACGTCGCCAGTACGGGCGGGCTCTGGTTGAGGGTGGGACAACCCGTGCAACTCGAGCTCTACACCTCGGACAGCGCGGCCAGCCATCGGCCCGGCGAAGTGGTGTCGCTCACGGAGGACTTCGTGCCGCTGCCGCCCGTCACCACCTTGTTCAGCGCCGCGGACGGCGAAGGCGATCTCGAGGTCGCACTGGAAGGAGAGCTCAGCGCCGCGGGCACGGTGGAGCTCGCCTCGGTCGAGCTGCAGCCGAGTGAGGGGCGCGCGCCGAGGCGTTTTCGGCTGGCGTTCGAGCTGCGCGCGAGTGAAGCGACCCAGCTCAAGTCGGCGCCACCAAGCGCGTCCCGACCGCCGCCGGCGCGCTTGCCGGAGGCGCTGGAAGCCATTCGCCGCGTCTTCGGTGAAGGTCGCGCCGACGTGAAGCCGCGCGAAAGTAAGGATTTGCCGCGGGAACTCGAACGCGTGCTGGGTGAGCGCCGGGCCTGGACGCTCGAATCGAATCGCAGCTTGTTCGATGCCCTGGCGGAGGGTCGTGCAGCGCGCCGGCGCTCGGAAGATCACGAGCGTGTGTTTTGGATGCTCGCGGGTTACACCTTGCGACCCGGCTTTGGCGCGCCGCTCGACGAACAACGAGTCGGACACCTGGTGCCGCTGTTCGAGGCCGGCATCGCGGCTGGCGCGAACGCTCGCAGTTGGCAGCAGTTTTGGATCGCCTGGCGGCGGGTCGTTGCCGGCCTGCGTGAAGACACGCAGACGCGCTTGCTCGGCTTGCTCGAGCCCTTCATGGCGCCGAGCGAACTGAAGCTGAAGCGCAGCAAGAGCTTGAAAGCTGCTGAGTTTAGTCACGAATTACTGGAGCTAGCGGCATCGCTGGAGCGCGTTCCCAGCGCCCGGCGGGTCACGCTCGGCGACTGGTTGATCGAGCGCACATTCCGCGATCGGGATCCGCGGCTGTGGAGCGCGCTCGGTCGCATCGGCGCGCGCGTGCCCGGCTATGCCAGCGCGCACCACGTGGTCCCGGCGCGCAATGCCGAGAATTGGCTCGACCACTTGCTGCGCGAGCGTTGGCACGAAGTGCCGACCGCCGCGGCTACGGCCGCGCAGCTCGCGCGGCGGACCGACGACCGCGCGCGTGACGTTTCGGATGCCGTTCGCGAAGAAGTCATTCGGCGTTTGGAGGCGATCACCGCCGACCCCGAGCTGATCCATTGCGTGCGCGAGTTCGTGCCTCTGGTCGAAGCCGAGCGCGCCGCTTGGTTTGGTGAAGAATTGCCGGTGGGCTTGCGGCTCGCACAATAGCCGCGCGTGTAGTGAGAAGCGTGCTGAGCGCTGCTCCGAGCGATCGCGGCTTGGCGACGCTATTCCCGAACCCGAGAAATCACGATAGCGTTCAGGCAATGTCGCTCAGGACACTCTTACTCGGTTGCTTGATCATGGCAGGTTGTGCGGACGGAGCGCCGAGTCTGCGCGCGCGTTCTGCGGGTGATCTGCAGTGCGCGGCTGAAGAGTTGAAAATTTACAAGTTGGACGAGCGTGCGTATCGCGTCGTCGGCTGCGAGCAAGATGTCGTCTACATTTCCACTTGCGACGCGCCCGAAGGCTCGCTGACGCGCAAGTGCACCTGGTTGCTCGACTCCGCGAGAAGCGCCTCCAACTCTGCTCCCAGCAAGCCGCCAGCGAAGAGCGGGGCAGAGACGGGCTGTAGCTTCGATGCTCAATGCAAGGGCGATCGCATCTGCGTGGCGAAGGAATGCGTCGCTCCAACGACCCCCGCTCCGTCTTCGCAGGCGGCGCCGAGCGGCGCCTCGCAACCCTAGTGTCGCCGTCTCTCACTCACCGGGCGAGAGCATGAAGTTCGAGGGGTCGAGCGTTGCCGGCGTCGAAACCTGCATCGAAGTGCCTGCGCTGCGGCTGGTGTTGGACATGGGGCGTTGCACGCGCAGCGCGGTTCAATATCCGCTCGTGCTACTGAGCCACGGTCACCTGGATCACATGGGCGCGGTGGCACAGCATGCCGCGCGCAGAGCGATGATGCACATGGGTGAAAGCACCTACGTCGCGCCAGCATCAATCGCGCGCGAGCTGGAAGAGTTTTTCAACGCCGCGGGCCACCTCGACGGCCAAGTCATCCCGCGAAGGGTAGTGCCGCTTTCGCCGGGCGAGGAGTTTCCCATTGCCAAGCAGCGTTGGGTGCGACCATTCCAGACCTACCACCGCGTGCCCAGCCAAGGTTACACGATCTGGGAGCGCAGACACCGCTTGCGCGCAGAGTTCCAAGGTCTACCAGGGGCGCGGCTGGCGGAGCTGCGTCAGCGCGGCGTGAGCATCGAAGAAACGCACGAAGTGGCGCTGCTCTCGTTCACGGGCGACACGCGCATCGAGGTGCTCGAGCGCACCCCCGAGCTACAGTCCAGTGAAACGTTGGTCATGGAGACCACGTTCCTGGACGAGCGCGTGAACGTGGAGCGCGCGCGCAGTACCGGCCACATTCACCTGGATGAAGTCTTGCAACGCGTCGAGCTATTGCCTCGCTCGGAAGTGGTCATGAGCCATTTCTCCGCGCGTTACCGCGACGACGAAGTGCGCGGCATCGTCCAGCGTAAGTTACCGGACGAGCTTCAGGGCATCGTCCGACTGTTCGGCATCGATTAGCCTCGAGAACACGCGACGGGCGGCGGCGAGCACGGCTAGGATGACTGTCGTGCCCGCACTGACCGACGTCCAGCTCGCCGAGCGAATTCGAAAGGCCACGAGCGCAACCCACGTCGAGTTGGGCGAGCCCATTCAATCGCTGTGGGGCGGCTATGGCGAGCTGCGTCGCGCGCAGCTGGTCGGGACGACGACCGAGAGCGCGATCGTGAAGTTCGTCACGCCTCCGCGCGAGCGCCAGTTCGCGCGCGATCCGGCCGAGCTGCGTTCGCACCGCCGAAAGTTGCGCTCGTACGAGGTCGAGCTCTCGTTCTACCAGCGCTTTGCCAAAGACTGCGACGCGGCTTGTCGAGTTCCGGCGCTGCTGGTTGGTGAAGCGCGTGGCGATCACTTTCTGTTCGTACTCGAAGATCTAGGGCCGGCGGGGTTCCCCGCGCGGAAAGCCCGTTGTACCCCGCCAGAGATCGGCGCTTGCCTGAACTGGTTGGCGGCATTCCACGCGCGTTTCCTGGGCGTCGCGCCCGCGGGGCTGTGGAAGGTCGGCACGTATTGGCACTTGGCCACACGCCCTGACGAGCTTTCGCGTGTGAAGATCGAAAGCGTGCGGCGCGCCGCCTCGAGCATCGATCACCGCCTCAACTCCGCGCGCTTTCAGAGCCTGGTGCACGGCGACGCTAAACTCGAGAATTTTTGCTTCTCCACGTCGGGGCAAGCCGTCGCGGCGGTCGACTTCCAGTACGTGGGCGGCGGCGTCGGGGTGAAAGACGTCGCCTACTTCTTGAGCAGCTGCTTGTCCGCAGCCGAATGTCAGTCACAGATCCCCGGTTATCTGCAGTTCTACTTCGCATCGCTGCGCGCCGACCTGAGCACTAAGAGGAATCTGCCCGCGAGCGAGTTCGACGCGCTGGAGTTGGAATGGCGGGCGCTCTTTTCGTGGGCCTGGAGTGACTTCTATCGCTTTCTACTGGGTTGGGCGCCGGCATACTCCGCGACAGATGCATACGGAGAGAGCCAACTCGAGCTCGTGCTGGATGCTCTCCGCTAGTCGATAGCGGGTACACGCACCCACGAAGGCGCTCAACCGCGCACACGCGCCCTGTACCTGCGTCACCGATCGTCGAGTCGCGGCGCCGCGATCGTCGTTGCGGTGTCGTCTCGAACCGTTAGAGTCTTGCTCGTGAAAATTCCCTCGACGACAGCGTGCGCGCTGCTTTGCCTGGTTGCGTGTGGCAATGGCAAGAACGGCGATATGGGCCGCACACAAGCCGGCAGCGCTGCCTGCGCCGACGGCTGCGCGGCGAGCGGGGCGACTGGTTCAGCCGACGGTTCGTCGGGTACGGGCGCGATCGCCGGCCGCGGTGCCGGCAATCAGGCAGGCGGGGCGGCGGGAGAGGGCGGCGATTCGACAGCGGGCGAAGCGGGCGCGCTGTACGGTCCGCGATACTTTCGCTTCGGTGACAACCCTGGCTATTACGGTTCGGGCATCGATCGTCGAGAGAGCGCTCAGATGGCGCGGGCCGCGGGCGCGTCGAGCCTGCGCACGACCTTGCCCGAGTACTATTTGCAGAAGTGGGGGGATACCATCGAAGTCTCGGACTACGCTTGGTATGAAGCGAACGAGCTCGGGCATCACGTGTGCTTTTTGATCGGTCCGAGCCACGATCACTCCAGCGCACCTGTCAGTGCGCAGGACGCAGAGCTCTCACACTACTCGCCGAAAAACCTGTACGAGCCCATCTTCACCGCGAACGGGAGCGTGAACCCGAACAACTACTGGGCGGCTTACGTCGAGCGCGTGGCCAAGAACTACGGGCAGTATCTGGACATCTACGAAGTGTGGAACGAGCCCGACCAAGTTGGGGGAAACTGGCAGGCCACCGAGGCTTGGAACGAGAGCCCGCCAAACGCGAAGGACTTGATCTGGTGGAACGATTCGATCTTTTCCTATATCCGCATGTTGCGTATCACGCACGAGGTCGTTCATCGATTCGATCAGCAAGCGTCGGTGACGGTGGGCGGCATCGGCTACGGCAGCTTTTTGAGCGCGCTACTGCGCTATACCGATGAGCCCAAAGCTGGCTCGGTCAGTGCGGAATATCCAGATACCGCCGCCAAATACCTCGATATCTTGAGTTTCCACTACTACCCAGTGTTCGGCGGTGGCAGCTCGGACGAAGGAGTAGACGGCCTATTGCAGGCACGCGACGACTACCGGGCGCGGCTTCAGGCGGCCGGCGCGGGCGAGCGTCAGTTCGTGGTCACCGAGACCGGTGCGCCGCGCTACGCGGTGGGCGGGAACGCCGGCGGACCCGAATACGCGGCGAGCTACTTGATCAAGACGATGACACTCGGCCACTACGAGGGCTTGCTCGGGATCGACTGGTTCGCGCAAGGCGACGGCGCGGCGATCGGCGCTTCGATGGATTCGTTCGCCTACATGGGCTTGTATTTCGACTACTCGAAGGCCATGCAAGTAAGTGATACGACGCTCAGCCCGCAAGGTCACGCCTACGCCTGGCTGAAGGGATGGCTAGCGAACACCGCCGCGGATGCCGGCGCGCTCGCCAAGCTCGGCCTTCCAGAAGGAGTCCGCGGCGCTGCTTTCCTCACCGAGAGCGGGCGCCACCTGTATCTGCTGTGGGCCCGCACGACGAAGGACGAAACCGCGAGCGCGAAGTTTGCCCTCCCTGCCTCAGGTACCGCGATCGTGCACACCTTCAGCGTCGAGAAGGGCGAAGGTGTCGCGATGGTCGAGCCGAGCGCGGGCACGATTTCGCTCTCACTCACCGGCATGCCCAGGGCGATCGAGCTACCGTGAACGCGAGCGCTCGACTGCCGGTGAGCCGGAGGCATCTACCGAACTCGAAATCGCCGGCGGAACCGGGCTCTGCGCTGCATTCGAGCTCGGCTCGGCCGCGCTCGAGGAACTCGCAACGGTTCTGTATCTGACTATTTCTACCGTCTTTCGTCCGGAGCCGTGACGAAGGTAGGCGGCTATCGCTCCGACTGCGACCAGCGTGAAGAACGTGAGCACGATCAGCGACGAAGTGACCAGCAGGATTTGCCACAAACGCCAAGGTCTTCGCTCGCTCACTTGGCGTGCTCCCTGACTTCACAGATCGTCTTGTCGCCTTCGACGCCCGTCACGATTCCGCCCTGTGCCAAGCAGTAGTTCTCCGCGTTGCGCTGGGCGGCTTGGTCGTAAGCAGCGGTCAGACAGGTGCCCGCGTCTAGCGCAGCCTTCAGCATTCCGAGGCCGACCAAGATTGGGGTCTTGGCAGTGGCCGCTGCCAAGACGATCGACATCTCACTCGATGCGCACTTCAACAGCGCGGAGCCGGTGATCAGCGGTGGCGCAGGCGCTGGCACGACGGTCTTGGACACGAACGTAGACACGAGCTTCGAGACTGCCGGGTTCGACGGCGGCGGAGAGGCGGCCACGGCTGGCGCGGTAGGCGGAGCCGGCGTGGACGCCGGCTCCGGAGCCGCGATATGCGAGTCGATTTCGACCTCGCAGCTGAACTTATTGGGTGATTCTGCAGTGCAACGTATCGAATCGGTCATGGCTGCCTCCTCTCAGGGTGTAGGAGAACATCGGTCGCTCCCACGCGGCAGTTGCAGACATTTACGGTGAAAGTGCGGACGCGCGCTCGAGGCGCGGTTTGACCGCGCGCAGCAAGTCCGCACCCTTGCTGGTCACGAACACTCGCCAGGCCTTGCCGGACATCGAACAGCCGCGGCTCACGAGCCCCCGGTGATCCAGCCCCGCCATTGCATGCCAAAACGTCAGGGCGTCGAGTTCGAGCTCTTTGGCGAGCTGATTCTGGCTCACCGCGTCCCCGGTGCGCTCGACCAGCGACCACGCCGCATCCAGCACGAGCCACTCGGTGAAGGTGAGCTCCGAGGGAACGAGGCATGCCTGCATTCGCTCTCGCCAGCGCAGCGCCAAAAGAAACTGACGCTTCCTCAGATCCAGCTCTACCTCGGCCAGCTCTCGAGCGAGCTCGGCATTGATTGCATTTGCCATTTTTCACCCATTGCCGAGCCGTGACCGCTCGCCTTAGTCACTACTCGGCCATGGGCGCATGGCAGTTCCGCAAAATTGAGCAGACCTCCCGGCGCGGCTCAGCACTGCGCTGGTCCGCTGCAGCCCCGGGTGCGAAAGCCCACACCCGGGAAGCCTCGGTCCGAAGCTACTTGATGATGGTGAACTTGCAGTCCATGCAGCTGTTGTTGCCCTCGCACTCTTCGCCGAAGGACGCCTGCACTTTGCCGTCACCGCAGATGGGAGCGGTCTTGCACGCCTTGGTGCACACGCCGCTGCCGTAGGCGCTACTGGTCGCGACGTTGCTCGCGCCCTTGTCGCACTGTTCGTTGCCGTTCTTTACGCCGTCGCCACAGTAGCCGGCGAGCTTGCAATCCGGCGTGCAGGTGCCGTACGTCCCATCGTTGATGCCGTTGTCGCACTGTTCAGGTGCTTCGACGATGGCGTTGCCGCACTTGAGACGGCATTGCGAGTCACAGGAGCTGCCGGCCGTGCCGTTGTTGTTTCCGTCGTCGCACTTCTCCGGCGCTTGGATGGTGCCGTCACCGCACAACTTGCTGGGCACATAGGCCGTGCAATCCGCCTTGCACGAGCCGGGCAGGCCGGTGTTCTTGCCGTCGTCGCACTTTTCCGGCCCGTTGATCACGCCGTCACCGCACCAGCCGCCTGGCACGCATTGATCGGTGCAGCTGTTCGGTCCGTAAGCCGTGCTCTTGTTGGCTGTACCGTTGTCGCAGCCTTCGGGCGGACTTTGCAGCATCGAGTCGCCGCAGTTGGGACCGAACTTGCATTGAGCGGTGCAGCCGCCGTAGTTCCCGTTGTTCTTGTTCGCGCCGTCGTCGCAGTCCTCGCCGTCGTCGTGCTTGCCGTTGCCGCACTTGAGCTGGCAGCTGGTGTCACAATTGCTGGCCGTGGTGCCGTTGCCGCTCGCGCCAGTGCCGCTGTCGCACTGTTCGCCGCTCGAGGCGTCTACCGTGCCGTTGCCGCACTTCTTCTTGCAGGTGGTGTCACAATTGCTGGAGGGCCCGCCGTTGTTGGGGCCGTCATCACAAGCTTCACCGTTGGTGATCGCGCCGTCACCGCAGCGGGCGCCGAGCCTGCAGTTGGTTTGGCACTTGCCGTAGGCATTCTGATTGGCGCTGCCGTTGTCACACTCCTCTAGATTCGTCTTCTGCAGCACGCCATCGCCGCAGAAGCTGGGGGTGAGGCAGCCCGGCGCGCACTGGCTCATCGTGGGCGCGGAGGCCGTGTAGGCATCGATGTTGAGCCCGTTGTCGCAAATCTCTGCGGGGGTTTGCGGGGTCTTGTCGCCGCAATACGGGCCGAGTTTGCACTCGGTCGTGCACTTTCCGTAGGTATTGCCGGTGGGCGACACGTTCTGATTGCCGCGGTCGCACTGCTCGACGCCAGCGACGAAGCCGTCACCGCAGATCGGCGTGCACACGCTGGGCGCGTTGTTGAAGCCGGTCAGCGTGAGCCGGAAGTTCGACGCGCTGACATGGCGCTCTGCGTTGAAGATGGCAATTTCGTAGATGCCGTTGGCGCTCAGGCCCAAGCCCGTGATGGTCGTGCAAACCGGGGTGCTGTTGGGCGCGTTTTCGGCGCAGCTGTTGGCAGAGCCGTCGGCGTTGAGCGTGAAGTTGCCGTTGACCTTCGAGTGAATGCCGCCGAGGTCGAGCACGAGCTTGCCGTTGACGAACACCCACAGGTCGTCATCACCATAGAACGAGAGTTGCTCGCCGCCTTTGAATGCGAACCAGCTGCGAAGCTCGGTGGTGAAGTGGTAGTTGTGGTTGGCCGTCGCTCCCGCGCGCGCAAGCTCTGGATTCGTCGCCGCAGCCACCCAACCCTTGTTGTCGAGCGGGAAGAAGCCGTCCGTGTAGCCCGCGGTATCGCAACCGGTGTTGTCACACGAGTATTGATACGCGCCGCCACCCAAGGACTTCAAAGCGATCGTGCCCGTGAAGGACTGAGTGACGTTGGCGGTGTCGATGTACCACTGGTCGAAACGTGCGGTGATCGCGGCCGCGGTGGTCAATGTCGCCGCGTTCGTGGGGGTCAAAATGGCGTCGGTGCCTGAAACCCAGCCTGGACCGTTCATCGTCCAGCCTGCCACGCCATTGTTGCCCGTCGGCGGGGTGAAGGTGGGTGACGCGAAGGCCGGATTGTAGTCTGGCACGTACCGGTACGGCCGCGCGCCCCCGACGTTGATCTGCTTCAGGCTCGCCAGAGTCATGTTTGGCAAGCGGCGATCTTGAACCGGATTGATCTCGAATTGAGGATGACTGCGCGGCGAAAAATCGCGCCAAACGACGGGCAGCGTGAGCAGCGCGCCCGGGGCTGGTTGGCTGCACGTCCACGCGGGCTGGTTGCTGTTCGGGACCAGCTCTACCTTGCAGGAAGCGTCACAACCGTCCCCCGCGAGCGTGTTGCCGTCATCGCATTGCTCGGGCGGCAAGACCAAACCATCACCGCAGCGCGCGAAGCATTGATACGTGGTCGCAGCGGGTGTGGGCGTGATGTAGGTATTGACCGTTCCGCACAGCGGCTCGTTGGTACAGGTCGGCGAGCAACCGTCGAACGGGACGGTGTTGCCGTCGTCACATTGCTCGCTGCCGAGCACGGTGTTGGAGGTGTTGGATGGACCATTCACCGTGCCGTTGCCACAGTACGGAGCTGCCGGCTGGGAGTGCGGCGTCTTGCTCGGATCGCAAACGTAGTTGGGTTTGAGCTTGCAGCTCGCCGTGCAGCAGGCCACGTCCGCTTTCTCGTCACACTGCTCGTTGCCGACGACGACGCCGTCGCCGCACACTTCCGTGCAGGGCGCGCCGGCCAGTGGACACGCCCAACCGGTGATGATCTGGCAGCTCGGAGAGCAGCCGTGCTTGCCGTCATTCAAACCGCTGTCGCACGTCTCGGTGCCGGTCACTTTGCCGTCGCCACAGACCATTGGCACGCATACTCCGCCGTTTGCCGGGCAAGTGGCGTTGGGCGCGATGGTACAAGTCGGAGTGCAGCCGTGGACGGTATCCACCAGGCCGTCGTCGCACAGCTCGGCGCCGGCCAAGATGCCGTCGCCACATTGCTTGGCCACGCACGGCGCGTCTGCGGCCGCGCACTTCCAGCCGGTTTCAACCGCGCACACGCTGGAGCAGCCGTCCCCGCCGACGACGTTTCCGTCGTCACAGGTTTCAACCCCTTCGAGCTTGCCGTTGCCGCACTGAGGAGGAGGCGGCGGGGGCGTGTAGATACAGCTCTGACCGACGGTGGTGCAGGTGTAGTTCGCTTCGATCGTGCACACGGGCGGGCAGTTGCTGCCGTTGCAGGTGCCCGAGCAGCCGTCGTCGGACAAGATGTTGCTGTCGTCGCAGGTTTCACCTGGATCTAGCTTGCCGTTGCCGCAAATCCGCTCGCAGCTACCACCGGTCGCGGGACAAGCCCAGCCGGACTCTTTGAAGCAGGTCGAGTCGCAACCGTCGTAGTTTTTGAAGTTGTGATCGTCGCATTGCTCACCGCTATCGACGATGCCGTTGCCGCAGAACAGATCGACCACGCACGCGCCGCCCGTTGGCGGACACTTCCAGCCGGTGATGCGTTTGCAACCCACGTCACAGCCGTGCGCGCCGTCGTTGGTCCCGTCGTCGCATTGTTCGCCGAGGGTGGTCGTGACGATGCTATCGCCGCAGAACGCATCTTTGGTGCAGGCCTGACCCGCTCCAGGGCAGCTCCAACCCGCGACGATCTGACACGTCGTCGAGCAGCCGGCCTTGCCGTCATTCAGGCTCTTTTTGGCGCTGTCTTCGCCGAGGTCGCAAGTCTCACCTTTCTCGATCTCACCGTTGCCGCAGACCGCGGGCTTGCCCGGAATTTCTTCGCAGTCTTCTCCGGGCGTGGGGCACTCCCAACCGGCTTGCAGCTTGCAGTTGCCGTCGCAACCGTCGCCCGGCTTGCCGTTGCCGTCGTCACACGTCTCGGGATCATCGATTTTGCCATCGCCGCAAACCGGACCGTCGTCATCGCCCGTCGAGCCCGACTCACCCGCGGCGCCTCCGGCGTTGTTTCCGCCGAGCGGGTCGATCTGAAAACCGCCGCCAGCAAAGCCGGACGAACCGCCTTGCGCGCGGCCAGCGGTGCTCGGGTCATCCGGGCTACTCGGGACTTCTGGTGTGCCTCCGCAAGCGAAGACCAACAGTGCGGACGCGACGAAGGACCCAAAGCCGGTGATGCGATTCATGTCTGCCACTTGCCCAATCAGCCGAAAAGCGGGGAAAATTTACTACCGCTAACCATAGCCGCCGCCCCGCACGACTTCAACAGTCTACACAATGCAGACGCAGAGAACAGGCACACCTGCGCGCACCCTCGTTTTATGTCTACGCGACGCGCTTGCGATCACCGTAGCCGTGTCCGCCGAGTGCGCTCCAGCCTGTCATTCCTGTCATGGTCGAAGTCATTTGTGCATGGCTCGGTCGCGTGGGTCGCGTGGGGCGCGTGGCTTCTGTACCTCGCTTTGCTCGGGTCGCGGCGATCGGGCGTTCCACCCCGGAAGCAATCGCGGTGCAGAAGCTTTGCCAAAACCAGCCGATTCCTGCAAAAAGACGCAGGCCACGGCTCAGGGGCGCACTGCTTGCGGCGGTACCGAGGGCGCTACGCGCACCGGGAGCGGGGGAGCGGTGGAAAGCGCTCGCGCCTGGGCAGTCGTGGCGGTTTCGAGTGGCCGTGCGGTCTGTGTTGCAGTTTCTGTTGCAGTTTCTGTGGGGAGCAGCGCCGGCCACTCCCGCTCGCTGTGGGGGTCGACCAGCGTCGTGGCGTCCTTGTAGATCCGCGAGCTCCGGTGCAAAGTAACGGTGGCGCGCCAAAGCGGCAGCGACTGGTATCTTCCTGGATAGTGAGCGAGGAGCAAAGCGCGCACCTCCGGCGCATGGCGGGCGCTCATGGCCGGGAATAGGTGATGTTCCACGTGATAGCCGAAGCCCAACGTCAGCCACTCGACGGCATGCGGGGTGGTGACGCTGAGCGAATTGAGGAGCGGGTCGTTGACCTCGGTGAGTGGACTGAGACTGTGATTGGTCAGGATAAAGCTCATTACTATCGCGTTCGCGACCAACAGCGGCAGTACGAACGCGAACAGGAACACCAGGCCACCCGTCGCAATCGCCAAGGCCGTCCACATTGCGATGCCGAGCAACGTCTCCAAAATCGCATAGGCTTGCTCCCTGGCAGACAAGAAACCGCGGGCTCGCGAGGCCAGCAGCATGTGCGCGCTTTGAACCGAGAAGCCGATCAGCGGCGTTGACGCGCCGCGTAGGCGGCCGAGGCCCGGAGCGATCGCAGTCGCCCAGCGCACCGCTCGGCTACGTCGGTACTCTCGCAGCATGGGGTAGGCGTCGGGATCTTTTCCTTCCTGCTGGGTGCTGCCGTGATGAACTCGGTTGTGCCACGCGACCCAGAGCCTCGGGGAAACCACGAACGGCGAAAACCCGAGCCAGCCAATCAAGTAGCGCAGGCGACGGCCGCGCGCGATCGCACCGTGCAGCGTCTCATGAGCGAGAAAGGTCAAGCCCGCGAAGCTCATCCCGATCAGCAGCGACAAGAGCGGAGCCGCAAGCCAGGGCACCATGCGCTGCTGGAGCGCGCTGATGCACAGCGTCACGACAGCCAAGTGCGCTGGCAGCCACCACAGGCGGCTGCGCGCCGGCTGGAACGCGCCGTGTTTCAGATGCGGTCGAATCTCGCGCACGTAGCTCGCAATCGTGCATTCGCTCATCCTCTCGAGTGTGACGAGGTTGCGATCGAAGCGCCGTCACGGCTCAGTCACGCGCGGTCACGACTCAGAGAGCATAACTCTGATAACGTGGATGTGTGTCGAACGCGGTAAACGAGCAGCAGGCCGTGCGCCTCGAACTCGCGAACGAAGCCGAGAGCGCCTTGCTCGCGAACTTGCTCGAGTTGTACATTCACGATTTGAGTGAAGCCTTCGCCACGGTTCGAATCGGTGCGGACGGTCGCTTCGGCTACCCGCGACTTTCGTGCTATTGGTCAGAGCCAGAGCGTCGCTTTCCGTTTCTCATTCGCGACGCGGAAAAGGTGCTCGGCTTCGCCTTGGCGCAGCGCGGCTCGCCCATGAGTGAAGACCCCGAGGTCTTCGACGTGGCGGAGTTCTTCGTGCTACGCGGTGAGCGGCGGTCGGGTGTGGGCGCGCGGGCGGCGGCGCTGCTCTGGGATCGACTTCCGGGGCGTTGGATCGTTCGCGTGGCAGAGGCGAACCGCGGTGGTCTACCGTTCTGGACGCGCGTCATTGGAGACTACGCCGGTGATGCCGCGACGCAAACGCTACGCGTGGTCGACCCTCACCGCTGGCACGTTTTCGCGTTCGACACGCGACCGCCGCTCGCGCGAGTGCCAGCTGATTGAACGTGCGTCGCATCGTGCGCTGCGGTGGCCGCGAGCGGCGCGCGCCTCGATCACGTCTAGGCGCACGTCGAGGCGTCACGTCTAGGCCCACTCTAGGCCCACGTCTAGGCGCGCGCCTCGATCACGTCTAGGCGTCACGTGCCTGGTTCGAATCGGGAGTGCCCCACCTTCGGCCCGGGTCCGTCGACAGGTGAGCCCGTCGATCACTGATGGCTCACAGACATGTTCGTGCAACGCCGGCGCGCGTTCAGAGCGCCGGCAGAGACTCCACGCGCTTGCCGTCGTTTGACGAACTGCGAGGATGGTGGAGCGAAAAACTGAGCTACGCGTCGCGCAAAGTTGGCCGCGCCCGCTAACCCCAAGCCCGCTAAACCGCGTTCAAGCGCGTGCGACAGCGCGGGTGGCGCGCGCCTTGGGCGAGGTGATGCGCCGTGTTTGGCGCCGGGTGAGCTCAGTGGCTGATTTGATCCGCCCGGCGCTGCTGCGCGTCGACTTGCGCGATGGGGTGGCGCTGCCGGAGATCTCCAGCGCGGGGCCTCCTTTGTTGTTCGAGCGCTTGGAGAGATTGCGCTGCGCGGTGCCATCGCCGCTGACACCCGCCGTGGCTGCGCCGACCGTGCGATCGATGCCGCGCGCCTTCGGCTTTTTCGACTTTGCTTGGCTTCTGCTGACCTGTTCTTCCGCCCGGTATCGTTCAGCTCTGGTTGCCATGTCGAGCAGGATAACGGTGTGGGTGCGTGAATGCACGCGCTGCTTGGCGCGGGGGCTGAGCACGCGAAGGCGCTGACAAAATCACTAGCGCGCAGGTTTCCGGTGCCCGCCGCTCACTCGTGGGGTGCAACCCGAGCGTCTCGCGGCCGAAACATTGGGCGCTTTCTCGGCGACCTTCCTGGGCACGCAAGTTCCCCGTTGCTGGCCGTTTCTCGGCACGTGAGTTGGTCTAGATTCGCAATCCTGTCGTGTTTGGCGCTGCTGCTCGGAGCGTGTCATGCGGAGCCTCGGGTTCAGCCCGAACCAGCGAAGAAGCTCGCCAAGAAGGCAGGCGCGAAGGCCAAGAAGGCGGAGGCGCCAACAAGCAACACGAAGGCGAGCGCGCGCTCGAAACATTTGGCGTGCCGTTTACCTGGGAGGCGGGCAAGGACGAGCCCCAGGCTCTGACGCGGTCTTTTCTGCGCGATGCCTTCAACGACAACGAGACGTACATGGAGCACGGGGAGAAGTTCTTCGCGACTTCGCGGACAAACAGACGCCGCGTGCCGCCGTGATCACTCGTGCCGATTCTCGAGTGCACAGCCGAGCTTGGGATCTCACCCCGGAGAATGACGACTTTACGGTTCGGGACATCGGCAACCAGGTACAGAACGTCGAGGGGTCGGTCGAGTACGGAATCGAGCACTTGCACACGCCGTTGTTGCTGATCATCGGCCACACCGGCTGTGGGGCGGTCAAAGCGGCGATGGGCGACGGGCACGACGCCAAAGAAGCCAAGGCAGCCAAGCGCTCAACGAAAGCAAAGACAGGGCGGGCAAAGTCGAACCTGCGGTGGTGGCGAAGGACATTGCCGGGGAGCTCTCGAAAATACGTGGCATCAGCGCTCAGGCAAGCGAAGCGGAGCCGCTCGCAGCGGCGCACGCCTCCGCCGCCCACGAACACTGAGCGCTGCTCGGCGCTCCTGCGCCGGGCCGTGATTGCGCGCCCGCGATCCGTGCCGTAAGTTAGCTCGATGAAGCTGGCCGCGTTGGCTGTGTTCGTAATCGTGGCGAGCGCGCGGCTCGCACTCTCATGGCTCAACTTGCGGCATTTGCAGCAGAAGGGCCACATCGTGCCGGAGGTTTTGGCCGCCGAGGTCGATAGCGCGCGCTTGGCTCGCATCAGCGCGTATACGGCTGCGCGGGCGCGGCTCGGATTGTTGCGCAGCGCTCTGTCCACTCTGCTGCTGGCCGGCTTTCTGTTCGCCGGGGGGCTAGGTTGGTATGATGCCGCGGTCTTCCACGCGTTTCCGTCGTTCGTGGGCGGCGGAGTCGCCTTCTTGGCAGGCTTGCTGTTGCTGAGCGCCGTGCTTTCGATCCCGTTTCAGCTCTACTCCGACTTCCGGCTGGAGGCGCGCTACGGTTTCAACCGTCAGACGGTCGGGCTGTGGTGGGCGGACTGGTTGAAAAACACGCTGCTTTCGCTGCTGTTTTCGGCGCTGATCGCCGCCGCTGCGTTGCGCCTGGTTCAGGCCGCTCCACACGCTTGGTGGCTGTGGGTGAGCGCATTGATCGGCGGCTTCAGCTTGCTATTGACGGTGCTCTCGCCGTACTTGATCGAGCCGCTCTTCTACCGCATGGAGCCGCTCGACGTGGCAGGTTTGCGCGAGGGCATCCGCGCGCTCACCGAGCGCGCCGGTGTTCACGTGGGGCGGGTGCTCAAGGTAGATGCCTCGCGCCGCAGCGGGCACTCCAATGCTTATTTCACTGGCATCGGCCGTCAGAAGCGAGTGGTGCTGTTCGATACGCTGCTCGCGCAAATGACCGAACCGCAGATTTTGGCCGTGCTCGCACACGAGCTGGGTCACTGGAAAAAGCAGCACGTGCTCACGCGCATGATCGTCATGCAGCTGCTGCTATTCGTGTTCGCCTATCTAGGCTTTCTGCTCGCCCCGAGCGCCGCTTTGCCGCAACTGCTGGGCCTGAGTGAAGCGTCCTTTCCAGCGCGAATCACCATCTTGGGCATCGCCGCATCACTCCTGATGTTCCCGCTGACGCCAATCTTTTCGGCCTGGTCTCGCCGTGACGAACGGCAAGCCGACCAGTTTGCGGTCGAGCTCCATGGCGCGCCGCTCGAGCTCGCAGGTGCGCTAGCCAAGCTGGGCACTGAAAATCTATCCAACCTGCACCCGCACCCACTCTACGCAGCCTTTTATTATTCTCACCCGCCGCTGGCCGAGCGCGTGGGCGGCCTGCGGCTGCTCGCGGCGGGCAGTCGCAGCTAGCGGGTCCAGCGCGCCAGACTGCAAACCAGAGGTTTGCCGCAATTCGGCCGTCCCGCTGACCGCGCGTAAAGCGTAGCTCCCGAATCGTCCTTCGTGATCGCTAAGCTTCAGACCACGCGAAGACGACCGGCACCGTGGCAAAATGTCTAAGCCCTGAAGTTTGGATCGGTGCCAGACGAATGCTGCTCCCGCGGATGGAAAGCTGGTAAACGCTGGTCTGGTTCAGTGCCTTTCTCTTTCGTCCCGCGTGCCGTTGCCTCGAGCCGCCTTGCGATCTCCGCGATCGCGATTGCCCTCGGCGTTTCGTTGTGGGGCCTACCGGCACGCGCGCAAACGCCCGCGACCGCAGCGCCTCCAACGGCGACCACTCCCGCGCCCACACCGACGACTACCGTGACCGCGGCGGCAAGCGCTCCAAGTGCGCCGGATGCTGAGGCCCCGACCCCGCCTCCGGCTCCGCAATCCGAGAGCGCTCCGGCTCCGCCCTTTACGCCCGGCTATATGCCGACGCTCGCGTCGACCAACACGCCCCCGCCGCTGGTCTGGAAGTGGAAGCGCTTTTCGACCGTGAATTATTTGGTCACTGGGGCTGGTGCGGGGCTGACGTTGGCTGCGGCGATCATCAACCCGCGCGCGCAGCATTCACTGAGCGGCGGCGTTTGGTTCGACGAAAGCGTGCGCAACGCACTGCGCGTAGACACTTTGCCGAATCGTTACATCTTCCGCGATGCCTCGGACGTGGGGCTGTCTCTGATGGTGTCTTGGCCGTTCGTGGCGGACGCGCTCACCACCGCCTGGTGGTACCGCGGGAGCCGCGAGGCTGCGCAAGAAATGGCCCTGATCGATCTCGAGACGCTCGCGGTCTCTGGCGCCATCCAAGGCGTGACCAATGTCCTGGTGAGTCGAGAGCGCCCGTACGGGCGCGATTGCGGCTCAGACGAGCTGCCGAGTGGCTCGATCGATTGCGCGAATGCGGTCCACTACCGCAGTTTCTTCAGCGGACATTCCGCGTTCAGTTTCACCGGCGCGGCGTTGATCTGCATTCACCACTTCAAGAACGAGCTGCTCGGTGCGCCTTGGGACGCGCTGAGCTGCGCGGGTGGCTACGCTGTCGCCACCACCACCGCTACCTTTCGCGTGGTGTCCGATGTGCACTATGCGAGTGACATCCTCACCGGCGCCTTGCTCGGCACGCTCGTCGGCTATGGAGTGCCTTTGCTCCACTATGCCCGGCGCGACACACCGGCGACTCCCCTCGCGGGGATGCAACTGCATTTGGTTCCTACCCCGGGTGGGCTCGGTGTGCTGGGGATCTTTTGATGCGCGCGCTTGGTTTGCCCGTGCGCGGGCTGTGCGGGTGCGTGCTGACGCTCAGCTTGGCCGCAACGGCTCGCGCTGCAGAACCCGTGGGCGAGCGCTTTCCGGACGACAAACCGCCGCTCGCGCTGCTGCCCGCTTCAGAGGACGCACTGATGGATCCGCGCATGGCGCGGTCCTGGGGCACCTTGCCGCCAAGGCCGTTCATCGCCACCACCGTGGATGTCGGCTTCGTGTACCTGAGGCCGCGCCTATCGCTCGGTTACGGTCGCCCGTTCACGCAATGGGTCGGCGTCGACGCCAACCCGATTGCGGCACAAAATGGCTTGGGCGCGTACGCTGGCCTACGCCTCGAGGTGCCCCATCTCGATTTTCGGATCGGTCCCCGTTATTTCGCTTCTTTCAACCATACCTACCTGCCGCCACAAGCCAATTATTCGCGCTTGGATTTGGAGAGCAACACGGGCGACCCTTCGCGTACGCTCACCTTCGAAGCCGAACTGGATCTGAATTTCGACTTGGGGCCAGGGCGCTTGTTGCTTCGCGGGAGCGGTTCGTACGTGAGCGGCGTTCCGGAAGGCTACAACGCCTTCGAAGAAACGCTGCACATCATCGTCGAGCCGCCCTTGGTCTGGCGTGCGCGGCTCGCCTACTCGTTCAGTTTCGGTGCGCGCAAACAGCACGGCATCGGCGCTGCCGTCGACCTGCTGGAAGTGCCCAAGCGCGACGAGTCGCGTACGATTCGCATCGGCCCGGTCGTGCGGCTAGCACTGTCGCGCCGGGTCGACGTGCGCGGCAGCTTCATCTTCAGCGTGGTTAGCCCGGACCGCATCGGTCTCGCGGGTGGTGACTTCACCGAGCTCGGGATTCGCTACCGTTGGGCGAGCGAATGAGCATTCGTGTGCGTGGCTGAACACGAGGGTGTCAGATCGCGGCCAGCGAAGAACTCTTCGATCAGAGCCTGCCAGGCGCGAGCGTTTTCTTCGCGCCCGCACTTGAAGGCGCTCTGCGAAAGCTTGCCTTTGGTCAGCACCTCGCTTTGCTCCTTGAAGTAGCGCACGGCGATTTCCGCCGCGTACTCGTGCACGGTCACGCCATTGTTCGGCTGAAAGGCGTAATAGGTTCCGCCCCGCACGCGCGTGTCGTTCGGTGCGTACGGCGCGAGGCAGGCGAGCGTAGGCCGCGCCCCGCATTTTTCCAAGATGGCGCGGTAGCCGCGCTCGAGGTGACGTGCGGACCAATCCCCATGAGCCTCGTCATTGAGGTGAAAGAGCTCGTGGAACAGCGTCTCTCGGACCGCCTTTTGGCTGGTGTTCAGCGAACCCTCGACGTTGTACTCGATCGTCCAATCGAAGGCATAGGCGCTCGGTCGATGCTTGACCAGCGAGCGAACGAAGCGAAATTCCAGCGCCCGCCAGCGGTAGTTCGGCCGAGATTGTCCGGCAAATAGGCCAGCGAAGAAGTCATCCATACCCAGGGCGCCCTGGCTGAGCCAAAGCAGGTGTTTGCGATAGCCGTTGATCGGCAGTTGCGGCACCAACCTGATCGTGCCGCGAAAGCCGCCGTCCATCACTTCCTCCGGGCCCACCCCTGCCACGTCGCCAGTGCTGCGAAAGAGAGCCAAAGCGAGTCGACTCGCCTCTGCGTCCGCCTGATAGGCTTGCTCGATCGAGCACGCGATGTCCTCGCAGCTCGCGGAGTTCGGCAGCAAGCGCTTGGCCGCGGCCAGCTCGACGCTCGGCGCCGCGGGCGCACCGGCCAAGCAAAGCAGCGGTGCGAACAGAACCAGCCAACGCATCATGCGCTCCTTCCGACACGCCGGGGCTGCTGGAGCATTGCTGCTATTTCGTGCTCGACTCGTTTTTTCTCCAGATCGCGTAGCCCAGCTCTTTGCGGTCGATCAGCTTGTGATAGCGGCCGCGCTCGTATTTCGCCCAAGCCGCCTTCGACGGTTTTTCCACCCGGATCTTGAGCACTAGGTCAGGCAATTGAGCGGGATCGCCGAAGGTATCTGCCATGAGCTTTTTGCGAAGAGGGCCAGGAATGCCCCACCAGATCCACTGGCTCCAAGTGATCGGGCGCAGCCGCGTCGACATGTAGGCGGTCGCGAAACCATCGAACACGGTCAGAGAGCGCGCACTATCTGCCAGATCTTTCAAGTCACGGTCGACGGCTTCGCACAGCTCGGCCTCACTGCGAGTAGCAATTGCCCCGCGCATCGGACCAGACCTCACGCGCGTGTCGTGGCTGCTGAATGTCGAGTCGCTCTCGTCGTAGACGTAGGCGAACATGCTGTGTATCTCGAGCCCCAGACAAGCTCCGCCAAAAGCGATCAATACGCAGCGATAGGCGATGCGATCGCGTGGATTGCGCTCGGCGCGCGCCTCCAGCAGTGCGCCCAAGGCAGCGATGCCGGCGACCAACGCGCCCAGCGCGCCGAGTAGCGCGGCAAGCCAATCATTCGTACTCGCGTAAGTGACGGCGACCATGGACAGCAGCGATGGCAGCCACACGAACAGCAAGCAGAAGCGCCCGAAACGCCAGCCGGGATTGAGAGCGACGCACACCGGAGCCAGCACGGGGATGGCCATGAAAAACAGGGTCGCCGGCGTCACCACCCCGCGGCCCGAGTCCAGTCGGTAACAGGCGAGACAAAGCACCGCTGAGAGCGGCGCGATCAGCCACATCCCGCGCTTGAACCAGCAGCAGGCGAGCGGCACGAGCGCAAATAGCGCGCTGTACGCGAGCAGTGTCCAGCGCCAAGCCCAAGCTTGGGAGCGGTAGAAATTCAGCTTGGCTAGGCCGCTGACGGTGCCGTAGCCGAAACCGAGCTGATACTCGTGCAGTCTTTGATAGCGCTCCCCGGACAGCCAGAGACCGAGAGGGACGAGCACGGCCAGCGCCACCAGCAACCCAGCAGCGAGGCCGATGAGTCCGCTCTTGAGCGCCGAGCGCGGCAACTTCCAATACAGCCAAGCGACCACCGCTAGGTTGTACGGCAAGAGCGCCAGGACCAAAGCGGGGTAGCTGAAGACCGCGGACAAGAAGAACAGGTTTGCGACGAACAAGCGACGGCCGGGACGCGGACTGAGCAATGCCTCCGCCGAGAACAGCACGCCGCATAGGAAGCCGAGCGCCCCTTGGCTGTTGTAGCTGAGTGCAAACAGATTGAAGTACCCGAAACTCACCAGCAAGGCCGCCGCCCAGCAGGCGCTAGTGAAATTGGCGATGCGCGTGAGCAAACGACAAACCAGCACGGACGTGAACGAAACGTACACCAGATATAGATAGCGATTGAACAACACGATGCCATCAGCCGAGCCTGCCAATGACAGGTAAAGCCGGTACAGGGGCATCAGCAAAATCCCAGCATTTTGGTGCGTTGCGCGCTCGTCCCAGAATGGCTGGTTCCCGAGCAAGAACGAATACGGCATCGCGCTGTAGAAGGCCTCGTCACGATGACTCACCCCGTACGGGATCCGATACCGCAGCACCCCGAGCGCGATGAGCCAAGCCAGTAGGCCAATCAGCTCCGTCGCCGTCATTTGCCGAAATCGCTGCCAGAGTGCCCGCATTTGCGCGCGAACCCTAGCCCAAAGGCTCACCGTACGCCGGATAAAACGTGCCGAATGCCGCCGAGGCTCGCGCTCGGCGGCAGCGGGTAGGACTCGACGTGGAGCGCCGCAACAGCTAAGAGCGAATCGCTGGCGAACGGAGAATGGTGATGCGCTTCATGGTCATGCACAAGGTGGACGCGAAGATGGAAGCGGGCGGCCCGCCCGATGCGAAGATCATCCAAAGCATGGGCGCGCTCGTTCAGGAAAGCCTGAAAAATGGCGTGTTCATCACTGGCGCGGGCCTTCATCGCAGCGAAAAACGCGTTCGCGTCAAGAGTTCGAGCGGTGAATGCCTAGTCTCCGCGGGCCCGTACGCCGGTGAAAACGAGCTGCTTTCTTCGTACGCAATGATCAAGGTCAAGTCGCTGGCGGACGCGGTGAAGCACGCTCAGGCCTATGCACTCGCACAGGGCGAGTGTGAACTCGAGGTTGGTCCAGTCGTCGAAGCTTGGGATTTGGGGATCGTGCCCAAGCCCGCGGGGGACATCCCGCTCCAAGTTCTGCTGCTGACCAAGGCTGACGCCGAGTTCGAACTCGGTACGCGACCCAAGGAGAAGCACACAGCAGCTCTGAGAACCCTTGCCGAGTCGCTCGGTGACGACGGCGCGCTGCTCGTGACTGGCACTCTGGCTCCCAGTTCCAAAGGCGCGCGCGCGAAGCCCAGCGTGGGCAAGCGAACCTGGGTGGATGGTCCGTTCGCCGAATCAAAAGAGTTGATCGCGGGCTTCTCGATTCTCGAGGTCCGGAGTCTGCAGGACGCGATTGCGTGGGCAGATCGTTACGCAGCCATCTTGACCGATGCCGAGGTCGATGTGCGTCAGCTGAGCGACTGAGCAGCGCGCCAAGGGTGAGTGGGCACGCTCGGCAGAGTGCGCTGGAACACCTACATGATCTTGGTGACATACCCCCGTGACGAACGGGGCCACGGCAGCCCCGGGCCGTAGGCTGCCGCGAACGAAACTGCGCTTTTGAATGAGACCGCAGCTCGGGTCGTCGGAGTTTCGTCGCTGGCGCGGTTTCTGCCTAAGGAGCTGCGAGCGCTCTGCTCCAAATGCCAAATTCGTCTGTATTTCAACTCGTTGTCAATAGAACCGCGTCCCCACCGGGGCGGCGCTGTCGACACCTTTTGTCACACTGAGTCGGGAAGTCACCACACATGAAAATTCTTAATCGTTCGTCTTTGAAGCGCGCATTCTCAACGGTCGGGGCCATCGGCCTCTTCGCCATGGTTGCCGGCGCTGGCTGTAGCAGCGCGACCGATGGCACAGGCACGCCGGCCAGCTGCAGCGGCCTCGATGCCAATGTCAGCGCGCAAGCGACCGTTCGCGCATTTGGCCAGGCCGCCAGTGCCTTGAAAGACGCCGCGCTCGACGTGGAGGCCAAGTGGCTAGCCACGTGTAACGCAATCAACGCCGACCTAGGCGAGGACAGCTCCAAGACCAGCGCCTCCCAGGCGTGCGCCGTGCTCAACGCGCGCGTCAAAAAGTCTCTCGACGCGGGCGCGACGGTGCAGCTCGAGGTAAAGGCCGAGTGCCATGCCGACGTGAGCGTGCAGGGCGATTGCCAGGCTAAGTGCAAGCTTCCGAATTGCGACATCAAAGCCCAATGCGAGAAGGGGAAGCTGGCCGTTGCCTGTGAAGGCTCCTGCTCCGGCTCGTGTGACGTGAAGGCGCCGAGCGCCACGTGTACCGGCACTTGCTCTGGAAAATGCACGGCAGACGTCGCGGTCAAGTGCAGCGGCTCGTGCACCGGCGACTGCTCGGACCTCAAGTGGAGCGGCGTCTGTGAGGCCGGTTGCAGCGCAGACTTCAGCGGTACTTGCGGCGGCACCTGCATGGGTAAATGCGACGGCATGAACTCGAGCGGCGCCTGCGACGGCAAGTGCGAGGGCACCTGTTCCGCCAAAGCCAGCGGCAGCTGTTCCGCAAAGTGCACCGGGCAGTTCACTGGTAGCTGCCAGGCCGAATGCAAAGGTTCGTGTGAAGCGACGGGCGGCGCTCAATGCAGCGGCAAATGCGAAGGCACCTGCACTTACGAACCCGGCCACGCTGATTGCAACGGCACCTGCCACGGCGAGTGCAGCGCCGAGGTGGCGCCGCCGACTTGCGAAGGCACCTTGAATTGCGAGGGTGCCGCCGAGTGCCAGGCTTCTTGTGAAGGTTCCGCGAGCGCCAAGGCAAACTGCGACTCTTCCGCAACCCTCTCGGTCAAGGGCGACGACGAGTTGTACGGCGCGCTGCAAGCGCACATTGGCGACATCAAGGCAGCCATGGCCCTCACCGGCAACCTTACAAAGCCGATCGGCGAGTTGGCGAAGAAGACGACCGCCACGTTCAGCGCGCTGGGTGACATCGGCGCCCAGGGCCTCGCGTGTGCGGGCTCGTCGCTCAACATCATGGGTGAGGCAAGGGCGAGCATCCAAGTGTCGGTGAGCGCCAGCGCCAGCGTACAGGGCACGGCCGAGACCAAGTGAAGTAAGTGAGGTTCCGCTCGAACTGAGAGCGAAATCGGCCACCTCGCGGCACGCGCCACGGCGCCCCGCGAGGTGGCCATTTTTTTGTGCGTTTCGGTTACGACGCTTCGCCAACGTCGTCGAGTGAACGCCGTCGGGCATTGATGGCCGGCGCATGCTTCGCCCAGAGAGCGGGTGAGACCGCGAAAGCCAGCTCTCGCGAGTTCCGCTTCTGTCGGGTGCTCTTCGCGCGGATGGGTTAGGCTTCGTGCCGGGGAATGACGAACTCGATCGGCGACGTAAACCTCCGCACCCTGCTCCAAGTCGACACCCTGCTCGTGCTGGGGCTGATGGTGATGAGCAACTACACCTCCGTGCTCCGGCTCAAGCGCAAGGTCTACGCGACGCCGGAGGATTACGCGCTGAACCACGCCGCGTTCCCCGACACGCCGCGGGTGGTGAACGCAGACGACCCGATCGAGCGGTCGCGCCGGATCCATCGCAACCACTTGGAGAACGTGCTGCCGTTCTTGGTGCTCAGCCTCCTCTATGCGCTCACCAACCCGAGTGATGCGCTATTCGCCGCGCTGCTCTGGGGGTTTCTCGCCGTGCGCGTGGTGTACACACTGTTTTATAGCCGCAGTATGCAGCCGCATCGGACCATCGCTTACACGCTGGGCGCGCTGATTCAATTCAGCATTGCGCTGCTCACTTTGCGCGCAGCGCTTTCGGGCTGAGCGCCCGCGGAAAGCTGGCAACCTCGGCCAGATTCGGCGCGTCGCGCGAGCTGCCAAGATGTTCGACCAGACGCTCATCCACCGCGCGAACTTTCCCTGAAGCGCGCAGCGCCGACACTCAGATTCCGTAATCCTTCATGTTGCTGATCGGCTTGCTCGAGGCTGCCGCTTTGCTCGCGGGGCGTAGCTCTTTGGGCGCGCTCGCAGGCGTCCCGTTGCTCGGCTCGCGGCTCGCGGGCGCGCTGACAGCGCGGTTTTCCGAGGTCGTTGCTGGCTCGGGCGCGGCAACCGCGGCAGCAGCGTGGCTGGCAGCGCGAGACAGAACCGGGCTTTGAGACTGACTCGTATTTGGGTCAGGGGAGCCATCGCTGCTCGCAGCGATCAATGCAGCGACGATTCCGCCCAGCACCACGAGTCCGATCACGATCAGTGACCGGCGCGAGGGCAAGCTGCGAAAGTTGGCCACATCGCTGAGCGGGATCGATTCGAGCGTAGAGCGAGCGACGACCCCCGACAAAGACGCGGGCGCTTGCGAAGGAGGCGGCGGAGACCCGCTGAGAGTGTTCGCCCACAGCGGCACGGGCAGCGGTAGTTTGGATGAGCGCGGCGCGCTAGCGGGTGCTTCGTCTGCTGCGGCGAGCGCCGAAGCCGGCGTACCTACCGCGGTCAGAGTATTCCGACGATGCGATGCGGGGACGATCTCGTTTGCGCCGATCAGCGTGGCGAACGGCGACTTGTACGCAGCGTTTCGCTGCTGCGACTCAGGCGCTCTGACAGAGGGCGGCGCAGTGTCGAGCGAGCGCGGGACAGGGGTGAGCGTGCGCGGCGCAGTGTCGAGGGGGCGCGGTACCGGCGTGAGCGTGCGCGAGGCAGTGTGGATGGAGCGCGGGACGGGCGTGAGCCCGCGCTGCACCGATGTAACCGAAGGTGGCGCTTGAGTGACCGCGCGCGGTGCGGGCGTGAGCGCGCGCGGGACCGGCATGGCCAATGGGAAACCGTTTCGCGAAGAGGGCGGCGAACTGATGCTCGCGGGAGCGACCGGCAAGCTGACACTGGGGAAGGTGGAGCTGCGCGAAGGCATCGGCCTTTTTTGGGCGACCGAACCTAGGGAGCGCAATTGCGGCCCGAAGAATGAAGCTATCTCCGCGTGCGTGGCCACTCGCTCGCGGGCCACGATGGCAATCGCCGTGGCGAGCTCAGCGCAATCCGCAAAGCGTTGGTAGGGATCGACGGCCAAGGCACGGGCCGCGATCGACTTGAGCGGAATTGCCCACGCCAGCTCGGGGGGCAGTTGCGGCATCTGCAACTTCTCGCCCATGAGCCGCTCGACGATCGCATCTGCACTGGTTTCAGTGAACAGTCGTCGTCCCGCGAGTGCTTCCCAGAGCAACACCCCGGCGCTGAATACGTCCGCCCGCGCGTCGACGGGCTCGCCGAGCAAGCGTTCCGGCGCAAGATGACCGAGTGCCTCTTCGGGCGGGCGCGACTGTGGGGATGAGTGCCGCCTAGTCAACGGTACCAGGCGGCACACGCCCTCGCTGTCCACTCGGAACTGCGTGAGCGCCACTTCACCGTGCGCAAAGTCGACGCCCTGCGCGTCGAACGTGTCATGCAACGCGGTCAGTCCCCTGAGCACGTCCAGCAACATGCGCAGGGCGCGGCCCAACCCGTAACCGGCAAAGCCTCGCTCCGCTGCCAACTCCAACCAACCCTCGGCGCTCGGGTCGACCGTGTAGCCCTGCTCGTCCCGTTGCATCGGCACCAGCCGGGCGTGCACGCGTGAAAGCGCCAATTGCATCGCAAACGGATCAGCGGACTCGGGCCTGGCACGGGTGGAGCGGTTCATGCTCGATTGGGGAAGGACCATGCTGGATAGTGATTCTCGGACAAAGACGGCAAATCTCGAATCCTTCGCACATTGGCCCACACAGCGTTTCGGAGGGATTGCGCAAGCGGGGCCGCCTGTGACTATTTGTAACGGTGCTCCTTTCCGTGGATTCTGGCCAGTCTTTCCAAGCCGGGGTTGACGATTTTTTGACAAACCGCTGCATTTGCGAAAATCGGGCACTTTTGCACAGTGCGCACAGTTTCACGGCCATTACAGAAGGGTACTGACAGCGCCTTTGGGGGCGCTCGACGCGCTCGCCCTCTCGCAAAGCAGGCTCTGTGCGCCTAACCTAATGTGCAGTGATCGCACGCTGGGAGGGACTCGAAAAGCAGATGGCTGATCCGGATCTCGCTCGCACGAATGCGCTGCGGGGCTGATGGCTGCGCCACGCGTCCTCAGACCGCGGGCCACGCAGGTCCTCCGCGCGCTCGACACCACCGTGGAGATCGAGACACCGGAGCACGTTCTGTTCAGCTGCAGCTTGGCCGGTCCCGCGCGGCGCGCGCTGGCCTACCTGATCGATCTCTTCGTGCGAGCGGCGATCCTGATCGCGATTGGTATCGCGCTGTCCTTGGCATCGCTCGCTCAGCCCGAGATTTCCGGCTGGAAGTTAGGCGCGCTCCTGCTGTTGATGTTCGCCTTGGAGTGGGGCTACTTCGTCGCTTGTGAATCGTTCATGAATGGGCGGAGCGTAGGCAAGCGAGCGCTGGGGCTGCGGGTAGTGACGCAGGGTGGATTACCGGTCTCGTTCGGGGCCAGCGTGCTCAGGAACCTGCTGCGCGCAGCCGATTTCTTGCCCACGGGCTACGCCGTCGGGCTTTTGACCATGACCCTCGATCCGCGCTTTCGTCGGCTCGGTGATTGGGCGGCGGATACCATGGTCATTATCGAGGAGCGGCCGCGCTTGCGTGAACCGATCCGCTTGCACCCGCCGCCTACGGCCGCGGAGCTCGACCAGCTGCCCACGCGCTTGGATTTGCCGGGCCCGGTCTTGGAGGCGCTCGAGCTCTTTCTACGACGCGCCCCTGAACTGCAAACGCTGCGCGAGGACGAACTAGCCAGCATGCTGGCTACGATCTACGGGCAGCGTCTCAATCTGCGCTACCAGAATGCTTCGCGTTTCCTCGGTCTACTCTACGTGCGAGCTGTGGGGGGGAAGCCCAGTGTTCGATAGAGAGACGTTCGTCGCGCGCCGCTCGCCGGATTGGCAGGAGCTGACGCATTTGCTCTCGCGCGATGGTCCGCTCGCCGGGCTCCCCGCACCGAGTATTTCGCGCGCAGCAAACTTGTATCGAGCGGTCTGTGGAGACCTGATGCGCGCGCGTCAGTCCGATTCCGCCGCGGACATCGTGGCCTACCTGGACGCGCTCACGGCACGCGCGCACAACGCCTTGTACGCTTCGCGGAGCTACGCACTCGGTCAAGCGCTCGGGGCACTCGGGCGCGGCTTTCCTCGCGCCTTTCGCAAGCACGGTCGCTTCATGGCGGTGAGCGCGCTGATGTTCGTGGTGCCGTTGCTGGTGGGCTGGCTAGGCGCTCTGCACTCGCCTTCGTTTGCGGCCTCGGTGTTGCCTCTGAAGACTTTGGAGGATCTTTCGCAAGCCTACTCGGAGGGTTTTGCCGGCGGCCGCTCCGAGCAAACCGACGCGGCGATGACCGGCTTCTACGTGGACAACAACGTCGGCATCGCCTTTCGTTGCTTTGCGACGGGCATCTTGTTCGGCGTCGGGAGCGCCTACTACACGCTGTACAATGGCTTGTTCATTGGTACCGTGTTCGGCTTCGTGCAGCGCGCGGGACACGGTCGGAACCTGTTCACCTTCGTTTGTGGACACTCGCCGTTCGAGTTGACGGCAATCGTGATCGCCGGCGGCGCTGGCCTGTGCATGGGCGCCGCGCTGATCAGCACCGAAGGTCGGACGCGGCTCGGCTCCCTCCGACAACGCGCACCGGACCTTTCGTTGCTGGCTCTGGGGGCTGCCGCCATGCTGTGCATTGCTGCGCTGATCGAAGCCTTCTGGTCCCCATCATCGCTGCCCGAATCGGTGAAATTCGCGTTCTCGGCGCTGGCCTGGCTGTCCGTGTTCGGCTTCCTCGCGTTCGCGGGGCGAGCGAATGAACCGCGGTCCACGCCATGAACGTCTGGGAAGCGCGCGTCGTCGTACGCGAGCGAAGCTTGGCGGAGATCGTGGATTTGGCAGTGCGCTTCAGTCTGGTGCTCGGGGCTGGGTTGTACGTCAGGCTCGCTGCCTGTCTGCTCCTGCCATCGTACGTGCTGTGCTGGTGGCTCTTGTACATCGATGTATCGCCCGTTCTGGTGGGCGCGCTCGGGTTTTTGCTGTACTCGCTGGTCCAGCTGCCATTTACGATCGCAGCGGGCCGTTTGATGTTCAGCGCTCGCGTGTCGCTCGCGGAAGTGCTGCTGTCGTCACTGCGCCTGCTCTATCGTGCGACGCTTGCGCGCGGCTTGGCGTTGCTGCTGATCGCGGGGGCAGCAACGATCGTGTTCGCAGCTCCGCTAGGCGTTGCCCGCTCCCTATTCATGAGCGAGGTGGTCGTGCTGGAGGGCGCCGGGCCTCTGGCAGCCTACCGGCGCACGACCCGCCTAACGTTCCGGCGCGTGCCCGAAACCTTCGGCGTCTGGCTTGCCCTGGTCGCCACTTCGGCGGCGTTCATCGCTCTTGCGCACATCTTCGAAAGTTTGCTCTCGGCCGAGGGAATCTCGATCGAGGCACTGCCTGAGGTTTGGGCCAGCATGAATTGGCAAGCCGGCCTCGCGGGCTTGTTTTTGTCCGTGCCGCTGGTGGCAAGCCTTCGGTTCCTGGCCTACATCGACAATCGGACGCGACGTGAGGGCTGGGACATTCAAGTGCGCTTCTTGGAGCTAGGGCGCGTGCTGAGCGAGGGATCGCCTTGAGTTCGCGGGCGATTCGCGCGGGACTCGTCGTGCTGCTCGCGTGGCTCTTGCTGTCGGCGCTCGCGCTCGCCCAGGCTGCTGACGAGCAACCCGCCTCGCAGCTGCCAAAAGCGAGCAGCAGCAGCACACCGCAGCAGGACGCCGAAGACGCAGCCGAGTCGAGCGACGAAACTGACGGTTCGCACAATCCGTTTGCCAGCGTGCCGCCGGACAGCGTCGAGCGTTCTCTTTCGCGCGTGCTTTCCGGTTCGGGCTCGTCGTTCTGCAAGGCAAAGCAAGCGGCGGTGCGCGATGATCCGCTGCTGTGCTCGCTGTCACGACTGTCTGCGCGTCAGCGCTGTCCCGGTTTGCGTCAGGCTTGCGCGACGCCCGTCGAACAGCGACCCGCCGCCACCCGCTCGCGCTTCCGGCGCCTGGCCACGCTGGGTGACTTCGCGTTCTGGCTGGTCTTGTCCGGACTTTTGGTCGCTCTCGGGCTGGCCGTGCGCAGCGCCTTCGTCGGCGCGCAATTCACTCCAGCCGCTGCGCGAAAGAGAGCGTCGCCCTCTTCGCCCGAGACGCCACCGGCTGCTCCTCAGGTAGCCGAAACGGACGTCGCTCGGCTGTGGTCCATCGCTCAACAGTCCGCTTCGTCCGCGCGCTTCGAAGACGCGGTGGCGGCGCTGCAGGCCGAGCTGATCCACGCTCTGCGCATCTCCGGCAAGCTGCACGTGAGCCCCGCGCAGACCAACGGTGACTACCTGAGAGCGCTTCGCCCCGAGCCCAGCCTGCAAGGAACCGCTCGCGAGGTCTTTCGCAGCGTCGAAGCCGTGCAATTCGGCGGGGCGCCGGCGAGCGCGGAGCTCTATCGTAAGCTGTTCGAACACGTGCAACCAATCGTCGTGCGCGTGCTCTCGGTACTCGTGCTGTGCGCGTTCGGTTTGGCTCAAAGCGGTTGTTCCAAGCCGTTCGGCGCGGATGCCGACGGCGGTGGTCACGGCCTCGATGTGCTCACGCAGCTCCTGCGGGAGCAAGGCACCATCGTGCGCCGCCGCATTCGCGCGCTGAACGTGATCGAGCCAGAGGTCACGGCCATCCTGGTGGTCGGCGAACAACCGAGTGAAGCTTGGGCGAAACTGTTGGAGTTCGCCGCGGGCGGCGGCACGCTGGTGGTCAGTGAAGGCAGTGATCAATTGGCCAAGGCGACCCACGTTCGATACTCGTTCGCGCCCTACCAGGGCCGGCTCGACCTGCCGGACGTAGTGGGAGTCGAGCCGACTCGGCTCGAGCTATCGGCTGTCGCTCGCCACGCACTCGAACTCGGCAACAGCGACGATGCCGAACGTACGTTCGCATTGGCCGGCAAAAGCGTGTACGTCGCGGAGCGCGGCTATGGCGCGGGCAGCGTGCTGTACTTCGGAGACGATGAATATCTATCCGATGCTTCGTTGAGCATCGGCGACAACGCATTTTTTTCCGTCAGCCTCCTGCGCCGTGAAGGGCGAGTGCTGGAGCTGGTTGGGCCGTGGACGGGCGGTGGCGCTTCGTCTACGTTGGCTTCGTTGTTCAAGGCCGGCCTGGGGCCGCTGCTCGCACAGCTCGGGCTGTTGGCCGTGCTTTTCGGCTGGCACGGCGGCGCAGCTTTCGGCCTACGCAAAGATCCCGTGGTCGTGCGCCGGCGCGCGTTTCGCGATCACGTGTTGGCGCTCGGGGAAAACTATCGACGTGCGCGCGCCACGCGTTTCGCCCTCGCCAGCTACGGCTCGTGGTTGATCGAGCGGCTCCGCGAACGGCTGAGCCCGCAGCAGCCGATTGGCCTGATCGACCTTGCCGGCCGCATCGCCGCGCGTGTCGAACGGCCCGAAGCGGAGCTAGTGCTGCTGTTGGCAGAAGCGCGTGACGCGCAGGATGATTCGGCCACCGCCCGCCCGGCCCCGGCGGATTTGAACACCTTGGAAAAGCTGGAAACCTTGACTGTAAGGGCTGGAGGCTCGAAGTGAATCTCGAACATCTGAGTGGCGAACTGCGGCGCATCGAATCCGAAGTGAGCCGCGTGCTCGTGGGCCAAGAATCGCTGGTCGAGCACGTGTTGGTGGGGCTCGTGGCCCGCGGTCACGTGCTGATCGAAGGCGTGCCGGGGCTGGGCAAGACGCTGCTCGTTCGCGCACTCGGGCGCGTGCTGGGCTTATCCTTTCGTCGCATTCAGTTCACGCCGGACTTGATGCCCAGCGATATCAGCGGCAGCACGCTGTACAGCCAAAAGCTGGGCGAGTTTTCGTTCGTGCCGGGTCCGGTCTTCACCGAGCTGCTGCTCGCCGACGAGGTGAACCGCGCGCCCGCCAAGACGCAATCTGCGCTGCTCGAGGCGATGCAAGAAAGGAGCGTGACTACCGATGGTGTCACACGGCCGCTTTCGGAACCGTTCTTGGTGCTGGCCACTCAAAATCCGATCGAGTCACAGGGCACCTACCCATTGCCCGAAGCGCAGCTCGATCGCTTCCTACTGAAACTCGAGGTCGGGCACCCTTCGCAAGCGGCCGAAGCGCAAATCTTGCTCAACTACGTGGCAGGTTTCGACCCCGGGGAACTTTCGCACTTGAGTCAGGTATCGAGCCAAGCCTCGATCGTCGCCATGCAGCGCGCGTTGGGCGAGATTCGCATCGCTCGAGAAATCATCGACTACGTCACGGATATCGTGCGCCGAACTCGGAACCATCCTTCGGTGAGCCTGGGCGCGTCTCCGCGGGCCTCGATCGGCCTGCTCAACGTGGCGCGCGCGCATGCGCTCTGGGAGGGGCGGGACTTCGTGGTCCCGGACGACGTGAAATCGTACGCGCACGCCGTGCTCCGACACCGCTTGCAGCTGCAACCCGACGCGGAGCTCGAGGGCATCACGGCCGACCACTGTGTCGATTCCGTCCTGCGTGACGCGGTCGTGCCCAAGACCAGCGCCTGAAGCGGAGTCGATGCCCATCGTCGTCGTTCCCACTCGGGCTTTGGTCTGGCTCTCCGTGGCGCCGCTCACGCTGAGCGCGTTCGTGGCGCTGGAGCCATCGTTGCTGAAGAGCGTGCTGTTGCTGGATGCTGCGCTGCTTGCGTGCGCTTTGTTCGATTTGCTGTTTTGCCTGCGGCGGCACTTGGAAATTCATCGCACGGCGCCGGACGTGCTCTCTCTCAAGCGCCGCAACCTGGTGAGACTCGAGCTCAGCTCCAGGGCCGGACGCCGGCTACGAGTCGAGCTGAAAGACGACCTTTTCGACGGCGCGCATTCGGCGGATCTGCCAGCTCGCGGCGAGATCGGCGCGCGCGGCCAACTGAGCCTGAGCTATCACGTGGAGCCGAGCATGCGCGGAGCGTATGCGCTCGGGGACCATCACCTCCGTTATCGCTCGTTGCTCGGCTTGTGGCAGCGCCAATTGCGTGTGGCCGCGAATTGGCCGGTGCGCGTGTATCCCGACCTGAAGCAGCTGCAAGCCTTCGATCTGCTGGCCCGCGACAGCCGCGAGTATGCGCTCGTGCGCGTGTCGCGCATGAAGGGAGGCGAGAGCGAATTTTCACGCCTGCGTGACCAAGTTCCGGACGATGAGCACCGTTCGATCGATTGGAAAGCCACTGCGCGCCGGCAGCGCCTGACCGTTCGCGAGTACCAGATCGAGAGCAACCAAAACGTGCTCTTCATGTTGGATGCTGGCCGAATGATGACCGGCATCGAAGCCGGGCTATCGCGCTTCGATCACGCCTTGAACGCGAGCCTGATGCTTTCCCACATCGCGAGCCGCGCCGGTGATCGCGTGGGCATGTTGGGTTTCGACCAGACCGTGCGCGTGTTCGTCTCGCCTGCGGGCGGGCCGAGCGCCACGCGCCGCCTGATTCAGGGCGCGTACGATCTGCATCCGGAGCTGGTCGAGCCCGACTACGAACGCGCGTTTTCCTATCTTTCCAGCCGCGTGCGTAGTCGCACGTTGGTGATTCTGTTTTCGCACGTGATTGATGGCACGCTCGGCGAGCTGCTCGTGCGCCGGGTACGGGGGCTTCGCGGCACGCACTTGCCGCTGGTCGTGCTTTTTCGTGACACGGACATCGAGGCGTTGGCCGAGCCCGGCTCTCGCTTGGCGCCCGACTTGTACACGAAGGCAGCAGCTGCCGAGATCCTGAGGAACCAACGCGCGGTTGCTCTGGACATGAGGCGCGCCGGCGCGCTCGTGCTGGAGACCGATGCTCGCAGTCTCACCGGCAAGCTCGTCGGCCGGTACCTGCAACTCAAAGCCAGAAATCTTCTCTGAGCGGCTCGGCGCATTTTTTTGGATCGCGCGGCGTCGATCCGGCCATTGAACGGATCGATGATTGAACAACGGCGGACGGCGGGGCTTTTCCAGTGGCGCTCGGGTTACCCCGTGCTTTTGGCTCTGGCAGTGGCGGCCGCCTGCAGCTCGTCAGAACGTAATCTCGCGGAAACCCCCCTTCCGCCCAGCTTTTTCGGTGGCGGCGCGCCGCCGATCGTCCAGCCCACGCTGGCCGGAACGAGCTCGATTGCCGCTGCCGGCAACGGCGGAGCTGGAGGTAGTCCGCTGACCGATCCGTGTGCGCACGTGCCGGAAGGCCAGCTCGCGTTGATCGACGATTTCGAGGATAGCAATCAAGAGGCCGTCCCGGAGCTCGATCGCGAAGCCTATTGGTTTCCGATCAAGGACGATGAGGCGAGCAGCGGAGTGTTGGTGCCAGAGAAGGAATTCCTCGGCGGCGTCGCGGGCGGCGCGCATGGCTCGGCGCGGGCCGCGCACATCACAGCCTCGGGCTTTACAGTTTGGGGGGCGGCTTTCGGTGCGAATATCAGCCATCTCGAACACGAAATTCGCTGTCCGTACAACGCGCGCCACTTTTTGGGCTACCGCTTCTATGCGCGCGGCTCCGGCAACGTGTACGTGGTGTTGCAGATCCCCGAAATCATCGATGAGCAGTACGGCGGAACCTGTCGTCCCAGCCAAGGCGAGGTTTGCTACGATGCGCACGGTGTCTGGATCGGGTTGACGCCGGAGTGGCGGGCGTACTCCTTCAAATGGAGTGACTTCAAGCAACGCGGTTTCGGCAAAGCCGCGACGTTCGACCCAGGCGCGATCATGAGCCTTCAGTTCAGCTTCGAAAAGGCGATGCTGCCAGTCGACGTCTGGCTCGATGATGTGGGCTGGGATGACGGCTCGCCGTTCGCCGTTGCGGGTACGGGCGGTTCTGCGGGTACGGGCGGTTCTGCGGGCACGAGCGGTTCTGCGGGCACGAGCGGTTCTGCGGGCACGAGCGGTTCTGCGGGCACGAGCGGTTCTGCGGGCACGAGCG
>Ga0164308_10000173_pt1 | contig 34573 bp, 39 predicted proteins | sample Whisoiple_246_MG_FD_109983 | JGI IMG/M metagenome (GOLD analysis project Ga0164308, IMG submission 109983) | Soil microbial communities amended with fresh organic matter from upstate New York, USA - Whitman soil sample_246_MG | ecosystem: Environmental > Terrestrial > Soil > Unclassified >... | reverse complement strand
GCGGCGCACGCCTCGTCAGGCGTCCCGCCGTCACCATTCGGATCGGTGATCAGACTCACCATGCCGCCGGAACCGCCGCTCGCCATTTCCGGCGCACCCGCTTGCTCTTCGTCCGAACCGGCGTTCTCCGCTCCGCCGCTGGACTGTCCTGCTATTCCACCGGCCGCGGGACGCGGGCTCTCGTTGGTATTGCCCTTCGCCGCACAACCGGTCGAGCAAAGGCATTCCACCAACACGATGCAGGCGATGATGGCTCGAGCGGCGGAACGAAGCATCGCGCCAATAGGCCGTGAAGGCGCGCTCCATTGGGCTGCGGCAATGTTTCGAAGCCGTATCTGCGCGCGGTTTCGTTCGCCGAGCGTGCCTCGAAAAACGGCTCTCTAATTCTTGGCCAGCTCGGCCTCGATTGCGCGGACGAGCTCTGGATCGTCGGGCGCCACGTCCGGCGCGAGGCGATCGACCACGTGCCCGTGGCGATCGACCAAGAACTTCTCGAAATTCCAGAGCACGTCACTCGGGTGCTGGGGAGATTGCCCGTACTCGGCCAACTTGGCGGCGAAAGTACTGCCTGCTTTCGAACGAGCCAGAGGGCGTTTCGCGATCAATTCACGATACAGCGGATGCTGCCCTTCGCCTTTCACGGCGATCTTCTCGAACATCGGGAAGTCGACGGCAAAGCGCGTCTGGCAAAACTCGACGATCTCCTGATTGCTACCCGGTTCTTGCGCCCCAAAATCGTTCGCCGGAAAGCCCAGCACGACGAGCCCCTGCGCGCGGTACTTGGCGTACAGCGCCTCCAGCCCTTCATACTGCGGGGTGAGACCGCACTTCGACGCCACGTTCACCACCAGCAGTACGCTGCCGGAAAATTCGCGGAGCGTCGCCGGGCTGCCGTCGATTCGGCGAAGCGGGATATCTTGTAGGAGCTCTGCCATGCTGCACTCCGAGGATTCTCGAGCGTCGCGTCTCGCTGCTGTCAGGAGGGCGATTTGAGGTGCTGCGCGAGGTAGTGCTCGCGCCCGATATCCTTCACGACGCTCGCTTGCGTCTCGAGCCAATCCACCGAATCTTCCTCTTCGAGCAGGATCTTTTCGAGTAGCTCGCGCGTGCCATGGTCGTTCTTGCTGAACGTGAGGTTGATACCGCGGTGCAAGCGAGCGACCGCTTCGACTTCCAGCGCGAGGTCGAGCGTGTTCATCTCGATCGGCTCCTCACCGACACGCACGGGGCTCAGGCGCTGCATGTTGGGAATGCCGTCGAGGAACAGGATGCGTTCGATCACGGCGTCCGCATGCTTCATCTCTTCGATCGACTCGGCGCGCTTCTTGTGCGCCAAGGCGTGATAGCCCTGGTTTTGGCACATCTTGTAGTGGATGAAGTACTGATTGATCGCCGTCAGCTCGGAGGTCAAAAGTTCGTTCAGGAAATCGATGACTTCGGGCTCGCCACGCATCTGAATTCGATACCATCGACCGTCACGCCGGCGAACTCCAAACGCCCCCGCTCATGGCGCTGAGCGTCAATTGGGCCCTTGGGCCTAGGTTGCAATCTGCCGCTCGTGGCGGAGCGCGTTCTCGCGCGTCTGCCAGCCATCTGTTGGGTTTTATTGGCATTTTTTGATTCGCGCGAGCTCGCGCTTGTTGAACTTGATTTTCACTATCAGCCCGCTATGGTTGACGAACTCCTCCGATGCTCGTCTGTCACTGCCACGCGCTCACCGATCGAGATATCCGTCGCACGATTCGCGCTACCGGCGCCTGCAACGTGGCCGAAGTCGGAGATCATTGCGGCGCAGCTACCGGTTGCGGCGGCTGCTACGAGGCCGTCGACGAGATTGTGAGCTGCGAAAAACGCCGCTTGGTGATGTATCAGTCCGAAGGGCACGAGGCGAACAGGCCCGGCCTCGGGCACGAGGCGAACAGGCCCGGCCTCGAGCAAGCCACATTGCAAGCGCCGCTCGCCCTCACCGGTTGAGCCGGTCCCCGGGGTCAGGTCACTTTTGACCTACAATGTGGCACACGAAGCCTCGCTTTGGGGGCTTGCGTTCGCGGCCAATCGGGGGGAAGCCGTGCGCCGTTGGAAGAGTCGCGCACCTACTTCACTCGGCGTCTGCTGATCAAGACGGTGATTGCCGGGGCCGTCGAAGCGTCGGCATTGGGCTGCAAGCACGCTGAACGAGCTGCGCCCGCGCAAAAGCGGGCTCAGCCCGCGTTGCACGACGTATCGGTCGCACACAGCGCGCTCGTGCATGGCGAAACCTTCACTCAGGGCCACAAGAAGCGCGACGGCGAAGTGTTTCCTCGTGCTGAGGTGTCGGAATCGTGTGACGTCGCGATCGTGGGCGGCGGACCGAGCGGGCTTTCGGCGGCTCATCTGCTCGAAGGGCGCGAGCTAATCCTGCTCGAAAAGGAGTCCCATCCCGGGGGCAACTGCTCCACGGGCGAATGGCAGGGCGTTCGCTTTTCGACCGGCGCGGCGTTCTATACGGAGGGTGATACCGAGCTCGTGGAGTTGATGAAGTCGGTGGGCGCGCCGGGACTGCCCGTTCAGGGTGGCGACTCGCTGATCGTCGACGGGAAACCGTACTTCGACTTTTTCGGAGCGGGTGCAGAGAAGCTGCCCTTCAGCGCAGCGGTGCGCCGTGACTTCGCAGCCTCCGCCGAGCAAGCGGCAGAGCTGCGGCACAAGCACACGTCAGCCGAGCTGGACCAACGCTCATTTCACGACTTCTTGAGCAAGTTCCAGCCGGAAGTGAAAAAATTCTGGGATCGCTTCGGTGAATCGAACTGGGGAGGCGCTGCCCAACACACTTCGGCTAGGTTGGGTTTGAGCGCTTACAGTTGGCTCAGCGGTGAGGAAAAACGTCTGACCTACCCCGGCGGCTTGGGCGTGGCAGCCGAAGCGCTCGCGCGCCACGTTTCCGAGCGCAATTCAGGGCAGATCCGCGGCTCCTCGTTCGTGCACCAGATCGAGCTGGAAGGCGGAAAATCGAAGCGAGTCCTCGTCCACACGCTGCGCAACGGCGAGCCACACACCATCTCGGCGCGCGCGGTGATTGTCGCGGTGCCGAAGTTCTTCGCGTGGCGCATCGTCGATGCACTCTCGCCTGCCCAGCGTGACGCCATGCGCGCTTTTCGCTACGCGCCGTATCCCGTCTTCAACGTTTGTTTGAAGCAGGGTGGCCCACAGCCCGCGTACGACAATTGGCTCTTGGATGCGCCGTTTGCCGACTTCGTCACTGCAGACTGGGTGACCCACGCGGGTAAGCGTCCGAACGACGCGCCGAGCGCGCTCACCGTGTATCACCCGTTGCCCGAAACGCGCCGCGTCGAGCTGCTGGACGACGCTCGCTTGGTGCAATTGGCTGAAGAGGTCGTTACCCACCTGAACCGTCACTTTCCGGGCCTGGAAGAGCAAGTCGCTGAACTGCGCGTGTATCGCCGCGGGCACGCTCTGGCGATCCCGGTGCCCGGGCAATTGCAACGCGCGGAAATTGCCTCTCGCTCGGAAGGCCGCATCGTTTTTGCGCACAGTGACAGTCGCGGGGATGTCTCGTCGTTCCCAGGTGCGTTGCGCGCCGCGCGGCAAGCGGTCGAAGCCGTGAAGAAGCTCGGCTGAGCCGCTCAGCCGCTGGTCACCCGCCGAGCTGCGCCCACCCGCCGCGTCTCACTCGACGAGCAGTCTAGCCCAGCGTGCGCCGTTTTCGAGTCTTGCTCGAGCCAGCGCAAGCGATGCAGCTCGCGTCGCAGACGGCGCTCGTTGCGTGCGCTGCGTGAGCTGCGCGCACGCCGGAACGTCGTCCGCGTCGAGGTGAGCTCATCGGCATGCACCGAAGCGCGAAATTTGCCCACTAAGTCGGCGACGGTGCGCACGCTCGAGAATTCCTGGCAGGGTAGTTCGATCGCGACGCTCTGCTCCAAGTCCAAGAGCACCACGACCAAGGACAGTGGAGTGAGGCCCCAATCGCGAAAGAGATCGTGAGTGAGTGCGATCTCTCGCGCGCTCACTCCCAAGTGTCGTGCCAACGTTCGTACTACATTTCCCGTGTATTGAGTGGGCATCGGCTTCCTTTCGTGCTGTCGTCGGTGCAGGCGATTCGAATCGGGAACGCGCGCCGTGCAAGTTCGGATTCCGCGAGCAATACTCGGCAACGTCAGCGCCCGCTGCGACTCAGGAGCCGCGGATTTCGCGCTCCAGTTGATCGAGCTTGCGTTCGAGCGTAGTGTCCGTCATCGACTGGTTCGCATCGGACGGAGGCGGACCGTGCGGGAGTTGGGGAACACAGGCGAGCTCGCTTTCGCCGTGCGGCCCTTTGCGACAAATACCGGTCATGCCGTGGCCATCGAAGGTCACGCTGCACGCCGCGCCCTCGGTGAGTGACTTGCAGGCGTCGAACGCTTCGCGCGGTGGCTTGGGTCGCGGAGGCTCGTCGACCGGATGCGACGACGGCTGTGAGTCGTCCGTTCGAGTCGCGGCCAGCGACGCGCGCGTCGTCGCGCTGGGACCGTCGGCCGCAGAGGCCACGGTGCAGCCAAAAACACCCAGAAAAAACGGCGCGTAGGGCAGTAGCTCTCGAATGCTTCGCATGTCTTCTCCTCGGGGCAGGGAGCAGCGCCCTGCCGCTGTGAACCTGAAGAAAGACTGATGCGCAGCCGTGTCGCGATTGCTGCGTCGTCGTTGCGCTTTGTTAAGCGCCGGCTGACGACGCGTTGGAATCGCTACTCGGTGCGAGTGGGAGGCAGGCGCGGAAAGTGCTCCCTTGCCCGACGACGCTTTCGACAGCGATGCTTCCACCGTGGGCCTCGACGATTCGCTTGGCGAGCGTGAGTCCGAGCCCGACACCGCCCGTGCCGCGTGAACGGCTGCGCTCACCACGAAAGAATGCGCTGAAGATCCGCGGCAAGTCCTCATCCGAGATGCCCATACCGTGATCGCGTACCTCGAAGCACGCCTGCCCACTCTGCTCGGTCAGCGACAGTGACACTTCGGCGTCGGGCTCGGGTGAGTACTTGTGCGCGTTCTCTAGCAGGTTGTCGAGCACGCGACGTAGCAACACCGGATCTGCCTGAATCGTCGCTGAACCGCCGGAGAAATTGCTGGAAAACGGTCGGCCTGGGTGACGGCCTCGGAATAGCTCTGCCGCGCGCTCGGCGACGGCGCTGGGCGCCAGCCGTTGCAAGTGCAACGCAAACCCGGAACTCGGTTCGACACCTTCAGCCAGCTCGAAGCGCGCAGCAGTGAGCACGTCGCTGATCAACGTTTCGAGCTCCGCCAAGTCGACGGCAATTTCTGCGAGCGAAGCGCGAGCTGCCTCTGCGTCGCCTTCGCCCGCGATCTCGAGCGCGACGCGGATGCGAGCCAACGGCGTCCTCAGTTCGTGAGCGACGTTGGCCAACAACTCTTTCTCGGTTTGCAGTAGGCGCTGAATACGTTCGGCCATATCGTCGAACGCGCGGGCGACGTCGCCGAGCTCGTCATTGCGCTTCAGCTCGCTGCGAACACCGAGATCGCCACGGCCGAGCGAGGTAGCCATGCGAGACAGCTGCGTCAGCGGTCTCGCGATCCAGCGCGCGGTCAAAAATGCACCGACACCGAGCACGATCAGCCCGGAAATCATCAGCAAAATCAGCGGAAGACGTCCTGGGCGTTGGTGCTCGAATCGCGCGATCACGATGCACTCTCGGCCATCCAGCTCGAAGCGCCCGAAGGTGTCCGGCGGATGTGGGCCGCCCTCGGAACGACCAAAGTGCCGCGGCGGGGTGCTGAAGATCGGAGGTACGTCCGGCGGCGGCCCCCGCGGCGGCCCTTTCAATTCAGGCAGCGGTTGGTCACCATTCATCGCTGGAAACCGCTCGCTCGGCAGGTGCGGCGCGCGTAGCGCTGGCACCACGTTGCTCACGAGCAATTTGCCGGTCTCGTCGTACAACGAGACCATCAGGCGTTCGCGGGCGCGCAGCTCTTGCAGTTCGTGCGCCAGCCCCGCGCGATCGTTGGCGAACGGCTTCAAGCGCGCGCTCAAGGTCTGCATATCCCAGTGCTGCGGGAGATGGGTGAGCAGGTAGCCGATCACCACCGCCGACAACACGACCAGCGAAAACTGCACCAGGCCGACGGCGTAGAGACGCCAAACGAGCCCCGTGCGTCGCGTTCGCTTCATCGCTCCTCGGGCACCAGCATGTAGCCGACGCCGCGGATCGTCTTGAGATACTGCGGGTTTTTGGGGTCGCTCTCCAGTTTGTGGCGCAACCTCGAGATGTGCACGTCGATCGAGCGATCGAAGGCATCCTCCGCGGAGCCGTGCAAAAGTTCGAGCAACTGCTCGCGGGCGAGCACGCGTCCGGCCCGTTCAGCCAAGACCTTGAGGAGCGCAAACTCGTGGGTCGTCAGGGCGAGCCGAGTCCCGTGGAGGGTGGCGGTCATGGTCGCGCCATCCACCACCAATGCTCCGAGTTCGATGCGCGGCGTCGCCGGACCGGTCTTGCCGCGAGCGCGTCGTGCGTGCGCGCGAATGCGCGCCAAGAGCTCACGCGTGGAGAACGGCTTGCTCATGTAGTCATCCGCGCCGCCCTCCAAACCCATGACGCGATCGGCCTCTTCACCGCGAGCGGTGAGCATGATGATCGGCACGCTCACGCGCTCTCGCAACCGACGACAGACTTCGTGTCCGTCCGCGCCCGGCAACATCAGATCGAGCAACACCACGTCGGGACGCGCGCGCAGCACCTCGCTCAGCGCCAGGTCACCGCGATCGACGATGGTGACTTCGACGCGATGCGAGCGAAGATACTGCGCGGTCAATCTGGCCAAGCGCTCGTCGTCTTCGACGTAGACCACGCTGAGGTGTTCTTGGGGCTCGTCCGCGGGGCTCATGGCTGCTGAGGATTGCACTCCTTCGAGCCTGCGTCCGGGATGCTGTGCAGGTGTTACTCGGGTATGTCTGATTGTTTCTCGGTGCGCGCGCCCAGCCCGCGCGTTCCGCGGTTTTGGCCTGTCGCCCGAGCCAGCCAGCGGCACGTGTGCGTGCCATTCGGTGGACTGCGCACCCTCCAGCCCGGCGAGCGCAGCTGGACTCGGGCTCAACTTCGATGATTCGGCAGGCGCTCGCGTTTCAGCGCGCGCGGCTGAGCGCGAAACCGAGGGTGATCGCGAACACGAGTGCAATCAAGAACGGGACAATCAGCTTTTTTGCGCCGCGTTCTTCGGGAACGGTCGACGCTCGGCGCGTGGAAGGGGCGCGCGCGGTGGCTTCGCGCGCGAGCGGTGCCTGCTTGCTTGCATTGGCATCAGTGGTCGATGGGGCGCGCGCGGCCTCGCGACGGGGGCGTTTCGGAGTTCGTTTAGTCGGGGCCGTGCTTTCGGGAGTCGGCTGGGCGACCTTCGGCTGTGCGCGTTTGCGGGGGACGATCTGACGCGCGCGGCGCTCGGCGAGCGCTTGTTGCTCGGTCGAGCGTTGCTCACTGGCGCGCTGGGCTTCCGCCTGGCGCTCCGCTTTACGCTGCTTCTTGTTGGCCGCCTTTTGCTGCGCCTCATGTGCGCGACGCCGACGCTCGGCGTCGCGGCGATCCTGCTTGCTGACGCGCAGGGGCGGACTCGAAGCAGTGACGGGGGGAGTCACGGCGCGTGTCGGGCTTGGTCGCGCGGGACTCGGTCGCGCCGCGTTCGGACGAGATTGCCCCGAGCGCGCGGGGCTCGCTGCTGGGCTTGCCGCTTTGGGCGCGTCGTCCCAATCAGCATCGAGTTCATCGAGGGTGGCGGGCAGGGGCGCCGAGTGCGGAGGTTCCGAGGGCTGCACTTGCGCAGGCTCCTCGTCCCAACCTGCATCGAGGCCGGCGGCGAGTTCGTCCAGCTGAGTGGGGTCGGGGATGATTGATTTCATGAGGGGACTCGGCGAAGCGCGGCCGAGCTTAGCTCGGCCCGCGCGTATTTGTCTTTCACAATTGCCGAGAATTTCGCGAAATCCTCACGGAATTTTGCGACTCAACGCGATTCCGGCAAGGTGCGGTGGGGCCTCACCCCTCGGTCAGGTGCCGAAGTAAACGACCAACCCGGTCTGTAGCCCAATCGCGTACGCGTTGAAGTCCACCGAAGTGGTGGTGCCGTTGGCATTCGTGACGTGCTGCGAGCCGGCGAAGCCGAGGTCGAGCGTGGGGCCCGCCCAAAAAGCGACGTGCGGAATGAGCGTGAACGCGAACGGTGCTTCGAGCGTGAACGCGATGTCATGTCCACCGGCGTCCTCGGCGCTGTAAGAGCGATAGGTCAAGCCGCCGCGCGGCCAGAAGCCGATCTTGTCCGTAAACGTGAGGAAGTAGCCAACGCGTGGCGCGAAGGTGAAGGAGTCACCGGTGGTCGTGGTTTCGTTGCCGCCCGGCCCGGGGAGTTGCACGGTCGCCGACCAATGGGCGTAGCCCAACGCGGCGCCCACCGAGAGCCGGTCGATCACGAAGTAGTCACCGGCGACCCTTGGTGAGCTAAAACCAGCCCAAACGCCGCCAACTCCTCCGTTCCCTCCGACGCTGACCGACGAAGAGAGCAGGCTGAAATGCGTGACACTGGCAGTCGTGTCTTGCCCGTTGTTGGTGACCCGAGCGTGGTCGTACGTGAAACCAAACAAACGCTCGGCACTGATGGCGATCGTGCCTTTTTCGCCGAAGTCCTGTGCCCAAGCGCTCGAACTGGCAAGCATCGCCGCGACGGCGAACGCACACTGAAGGGTTCGTTTCATGACCCGGACAAGTACCAGACTCAGTAGCACTCGCCAAGCGGGGCGTTTCAGAACAGTGCCGGCCCGGACGGCAAATAGCAGTCGAGCTTTCCGAACGCAGCGCTCGTCATGAAGTGAGACGCGGAGACCAGCCGCAAGCCAGCGGCAGTGGCCACACGGATCGCGGTCTGATTCACACCCAGTGCGATCAGCTTGACCTCCGTAGCTCGCCTGCTCGCTTGTTGCAAAGCGTGGCTCAAAAGCGCTTCGCCGCTCGCCGGGTCCGACCACGCTGCGGGGCCGATCACGCCGTCTTTCACGTAGAAATAGCCCGCCACGCGGTCTTCGATCGCGAGCTGATGACCGTGCATGCCGCGCGCGCGAAAGAAGGCGTGATCTTGCTCGCGCTCCACGCCGCGCACGAGGCGATCGATGGTGCTCGCCTGTCCTGGCTCGAGCTCCGCGACGTGCGATTCGCCGTGCATTGCAGGTGCCGTGCGGATCGCCCCAGCGAACGTAAAGATTGGCCCAGCGGGCATCATTCCGAGCTTCAAGTAGCTGCCGATGGCCGCGAAATCGAGCGACGACCAGACGCAGCGCACGCTCGCACCTTGCTCATCACCGAGCCGTTGCACGCGCTCGAGCAGGGGTCGACCGATACCTTGCAACTTGTACTGCGGTAGCACCCAGAACATGGCCAAAAACCAAATCGAGCCACGCACGGTGGCAGCGGCGATCCCGACGATCTTGCCGTCGAGCTCCGCGACTTCGAAGATCCCTGTCTCGAGCAGATGCTCGTAGGCGGGCACCACCGATTCGCGAGTGTAACTGACGGGCGCTGGCAACCCGTGCGCGCGAGCCAACTCGGCCAGGCTCACCAAAAATAGGTCTGCCGCGGTCGCTACTTCTTCGCGGCGCAGGCGACGAAAGGTCGGCTTCACTCCGCCGTCGATATCACGAATTCGAGAGCTGGACGAGTGTTCAAGGCACCGCGGCCGAGTCCGGATCGAAGCCTGGGCGGGCGACGATCGGACCGAGGTCGACGGCTTCGAACTCGCTGCTGGAAACCGATTGCACCTGGCTGAACGTGTCGTCTTCCCACCCGGAGCTCGGCTCGCCTTGGATGTACATCGAGCTGCCGCCGTCGGCCAAATACATCCCGTAGGTTTTCAGTGCCTGAATGATCGCCCGCGATTGCGTGTTGAACTTGCTCGGTATCACGTAGCTCGATTTGATGCGGAACGCTTGACCCATGGGCGGCAAGCTCATCGAACTGGTCCCGTTGCCCGTCAGATGGCGGGCAGGCCACGTGTACTCTGTCCGGATCTTGTTGCTTTCGATCGTGAAGCGCAGCGCATGTCGGATGGTGCCGCTGTTGGCCTCGTCTGCACGCAGCAAGAGCGGCATGATCGGGAAACCGGCAGCGTCTGCCGAGGTCCATCCCGCGGGGCGCAGAGCGTTCGACTTCAAGTCGAAATAGGCGGAACCGAAGATGTCCCAGCCGCCCTTCGGGTCCGGATACACGTGATACAGCTCCCACAGGCTGCAAGTGTCCGCATCCAACAGTAAGAGATGATGATCGCCGTACGGTTGCGCCGGGTCACTGACGATGCCGCCTTCGACCAGGGGCGTCGCGGGAATCGGGAACTGGGCTTTGGTCGCGGCCGCCCCGGTGCAGGGCGACGTCAGCTGATGATTGGCGCCGACGGCGCAGTCCGACTCTTCTGTCGGGTCCCAATCCATGTCCTGGTCAGCGGTCGTGTAGAGCGCGCCCTGCCAAGCAAGGGTCTTGGAATGCACGACGTTGTACGGGATGCCGTAGTACTCGTCGGACGTCGGGTCGACCGTGGTGCCGAGATCGAGATGAATGTTGTGCGTGCCCACCGCTTTCATGAAGTCAGTGCTGCTGGCGTGGGCTGGCAGCGCGTCGATCGGCGTGTTGAAAATGTGATCCTTCGGTAAGACGTCGCAGCCAGCCACGCTGGGAGACTCTCCGTTCGAGGTCGGACCGCCCGCCTGGTTGGTCCCTGCGCTGGCACCCCCGTTTGCTGAAGGTGCACCGCCGCTCGCAGCAGGCGCGCCGCCGTGGTTCCCCGAGCCGCCGTTGGTTTGAGCGGCTCCGGCGTCGCCCGCGGGCATATTACCACTCGAGCCCCCTGCGTTCGATGCGGCGTCGCTTCCGCCTCCGCACGCGCTGCTCAATATCAACAGCGACAATACCCCGAGACCACGCTCGAACGCTCGAGAAGCCATCTGCACAACGTGTCACGGTCGACCTGGGCTGCCAATCCCACCGTGTAGGATGTTCGGGAAATCATGCTAGAAAGGGCTTCAGCCATGACCCGCACGAGCGCTAGCTGCAAGGACGAATGCGAAGCTCTGATGAGCGCACTGCTGCCCGTTGCCGAGCAGCTGTTGAGCGAGCACCGCGTGCTTCGTCCCTTCGGCTGCACGCTCTCGGCGGATGATCGAATCGTTCGAGTGGGCGGACACGGTGGCGAGCCGGCTGCGGACGATGCCGCCTTGATCGCGCAGTTCCGCGAGGCGTTCCGTGATGGCGCGGCGCGCGGTGAGCTCAAGGCGACCGCGCTTTCGTATTCCGCCGCAAGTGCCATGCCGGGCAAAGCGGCGCCCCAAGCCGCGGTTTTCGTGCACCTGAACCATCGCGACAACTACTCGATCGTGGTCACCTTCCCGTACCATTTCGGCTCCCAGGGCGAGCTCGTGATCGAAGAACCATTCGCCAACGATGGCGAACACGACGTCTTTCAGCCTGACACCTCGGGTATACTCCGGCACGAGTGATGAAGCCGATGAGCGTATCGATCAGACGTTTGGGTCCGGGCGACGAAGCAACTCTCGAACTCCTCAACCGCGAGGATGGCGATTTCGACCTCGACGGGCGTAGCCACGAGCTTCCGCCGCTCAAGCCGAACCTGGCGCAGCGGTATCTGGCCAATCCCAGCGTCCTGCATTGGGTCGCCTCGCTCGACGGCGAGGTGATCGGTTTCTTGTATTGTGCGCACCTGCTGCTTCGTACCGATCCCGGACAGGAGCTCCTGCTGTACGAGATCGGCGTGCGGAAGGCGCACCGTCGCCAGGGCGTAGGCCGAGCGCTGCTCGAGCACATGGCGCGCTGGATGCAGAGCAACGACATTTCGGTCGTTTGGGTGTGCGCCGACAATCGAGTCGCGGTCGACTTCTACCGCGGCTGCGGCTTTGCGAGTGAGGAGCCGCAGCCGGTGTACATGACGCGCGTGGTCGAGCGGGGATCCCAAAGTGTAACTCGGACGCTGCTATCTCTTGGGTAGCTGTTCGTCGTAGCCACGGCGCGCTGGCGCGAATCGATCCAGTACGATTTGCACGAGTTCCGGCGTAGCACGCTCCGGCACGCCGCTGTCGAAGGGCGGCTCGGGGTCGTACTCGAGGCCAAGCTGAATGCCGCGCGCCAGCGGTTCACCGCTGAGCTCGGCCGTCAACCGTAGGGCGAAATCAAGTCCTGCGGTGACGCCGCCTGCAGTGACTCGGTTGCGATCGACGACCACTCGCTGCCGAACCGGGATCGCACCGCAGCGCTCGAGGAAATCGTGATAGGCCCAGTGCGTGGTCGCTCGGTAGCCTTCGAGCAACCCCGCGGCTCCGAGCATCAACGAACCGGTGCATACCGCGGTCACGTAGCGCGCGGTGGCTGCCTGACGGCGAAGGAACTCGAGGATTTCGGGATCGCGCAAGAGCGGGACGAGCCCGCTGCCGCCCGGCACGAAAAGGACGTCTGCCGGCGGAGCGTCGCGCAGCGTCGAGGTGGGAGAGAGGCGAAGCCCGGTGCCCGAGCTCACTGAATCCAGCGATTTCCAGACTAGCGATACCTCCGCACCCGGAAGGCGCGTGAGCACTTCATAGGGAGCGGTGAGATCCAACTGGGTCAAATTGGGGAAGAGCAGCATGGCGATGTGCATGGTCATGAAGGCCTCCAGTGCCTGTACTTTTCCCGAGATTATCGCGATTTGTCCTGGCAGAAATGCCATACACCGTTCAAATTCTGCCAATGCGAATCATCCTGGTCGGCTTCGACGGCGTGCAAGGGCTCGATGCCTTCGGACCAGCGGAGGTGTTTGCTGCGGCCAACCGCAGCTTGGGTCGTCCGGAGTATCGGATCGTGCTGGCCGCGGTGGGCGGCGGGCGCATTCGCGCGACCTCCGGGATCGAAATTCGGGCGCGTCGACTCGAGCGCATCGCGCCGCAAGCGCAAGACACCGTGCTCGTCGTAGGTGGAGAAAGGCCCGCCATTCGCGCCGCGCTCGGCTGCGTGCAACTCCGACGTTGGTTGATGCGGGCTTCGCGCGAAGTGCGTCGACTGGGTTCGGTGTGCTCGGGTGCGTTCGTGTTGGCTGGGGCGGGGTTGCTCGACGGTTGCCGTGCCGCGACGCACTGGTCCGTGTGTCGAGAACTTTCGCTCTTTCGGCCCGAGGTCTCGGTCGATGCGAACGCCATCTTCGTGCGCGACGGCAAGCTGTGGACTTCGGCAGGCGTCACGACCGGGATCGACATGGCGCTCGCAATGGTCGAGGAAGACTGGGGCCGGCACATCGCCGACTCGACCGCGGCGCGGCTGGTGGTTTACGCTCGCCGCCCCGGGTTTCAGGCGCAATTCAGCGAGACTCTGATCGCCCAGAATGAAGCATCCGACGCTTTGACGCGCGGCTTGGAGCTGATTCGCAATGCGCCGACAGCCAGGCTCTCCGTGATCGAACTGGCGCACGCGGTGGGTATGTCGGTGCGCTCATTGCACCGCCGGTGCCAAGAGGAATTCGGCTCGACGCCGGCCAAGCTCATCGAGCGCTTGCGCACCGAAAACGCGCGGCTGCTCATGACCACGACGCCGCTCGAGGCCAAGGTAATCGCCGCTCGCTCTGGTTTCGAGAACCCGGGGCGCATGGCGCGTGCCTTTCAGCGCACCCTTGGTATGAGCCCCCGTGCCTACCGGGCGCTCTTCGCGCAAGCCAAGACAGGTGTGCCAGAATCGGCTGCGGTTGGCAAAAAGAGCCGGAAGCGCGCGGTCGCATGATAGTAAGACGAGCAATGCTTTCGCCGCGCCTTCGCCAAGGAGTTCAATCCTTGGCGCTGGCATTGTTGATGGCTGGCATCACGACGGCGTCGGTCAAGATCTTCGGTTGGAAGTTTTGGCCGCGCCGGCCCGCGACAGCGCGGAGCGCGGAGCGACCTCGGGCGCGCTCGCTGACGAACGATCAACGACTCGTGGCGGTCTCGGAGCCGCCGCTGAGCGCAGCGGCCTCGACCAGCGCCTCGACCGCGATCATTCGCCGCAATCTTTCGGCGAGTGAAATGTTTGCGGCCGCCAAGGTTGCTCGCGAAAGAGGTGATACTGCCGAAGCGCTTCGGCTTTCGAAGCAGATCGAAGAGTTCTTTCCGAACTCCCCCGAAGGGATCAACAGCCATGTCACGCTCGGCATGCTCTACCTCGCCCTCGATCAAGGAGAGAACGCGCTGCAGGAGTTTGCCACCTTCCGTCGCGTCGGAGACCCCGAATTGAAAGCAGAAGCCTACTTCGGTCAGTCGCAGGCGCTCAAGAAATTGTCTCGCTACGACGACGAACGCACGGTGCTGGAAGAGCTGATCGCGAGCTACCCCCGGTCGGTCTACGTTGCGGCGGCGCGGGCCAGGCTGAGTGAGCTGGCTCCCGATAGCGGAGCGCACTGAGCGATGGACGTTTTCCTCTACGCCCCCGAGCAATTCGAGAACTTGTGTGTGCTCGCGCGGACCCTCGAAGTGTTTGGATTCGAGCGTTGCCACGTGTTCGATCCGCATCGCATCGTGCGTGAGCGCTACGGCAAATCCTACGGCCAAAAGTTGCGCACGGTTTCCGCTGGCGCATTCTTCAAGATTACCTGGCAGCGCATCGAGCAAGATCCGCTTTCGTTCTTGCGCGGTCATCCGGGCCGTCGCGTGGCGACCGTCCCGCGAAAAGACGCCGCTTCACTGCATTATTTTCGTTTTCGCGAGTCGGACCTGCTCGTGATTGGCGCGGAGAGGAGTGGCCTCCCGGTCGAAGTCCTGGCCGAGTGCGAAGCACGAGTGACCATTCCCCAGGCAGGGGTGACGGAGAGCCTCAACGTCGCCGTTGCGTCGGGCATCGTCCTGGCCGAGTTCAAACGGCAAGAGGCACTCGGCCTGCTCGCCAACGACGCGGCTCAGGAGGAGGCGAGAGACAGCTGAGCGTGCTCGACCAAGTAGCTCGCGATTTCGAGGACCAACGCTTCACTCGCTGCCGATGAATCGTTCGCCAGCACGGCGATGCCCACGCCTTGCTCGAGGTGCATCGTCACCAGCACGTTGCCGACCATGAAGTCCCAAAAGACTAGATCCGCGCCGCCCACGCGATCGCGAGCTTCGCCGCCGAAGGTGGTCTGGACGATGTCCGCGCACTTCCGCAGGCGGATGCGATCCCAAGCCTCACAGACCCAGGCCTTCAATCGACCATCGGGGCCGCGGTCCGCGCGTAGGCGGGTCATGCGTTGCTTGCCCGCGTGCTCGCGGAGCTCATTTTTGCTGCCAGATCGAGGCGGCGATGATGCGCCATGCGGCGGCTTCTTTCAGCCAAACACGCATGAACTTGAGGGAGTGTGAACCCATCGGCCCTTCATACAGCCCGCTGCAAGTCACCACCACCGCGGCGCCGTGTTCCTGAAGCTGAAAGTCGCTCATCTCGACTTTAGTGAACTTTGCGCTGCCGCTCGGTTGGTGCGCCGCGACGACCTTGCTCTTTTGGAGTTGACCGTCGAGCACGGCATTGTCCGCCAAGTGGCGTTCGAAGAACGCGGGGTCAGGACCCAGCTCCGCTTGGCGGAGCTGCTCCTCGAGCGCCAAGATCTCGTCGCGGGCGCTCATGGTTCACTCAACCGTCGACCGCGGCAAACCAGGCTTCGCCGATGGTGTACAGGTCGTCCTCACTGATCGCATCACCTTCCGGGACACCGTTGGCGGCGCCGAACGAGTACACGACGCGACCGACTGGAATACCGGCGTGCAGCACGGTGTAGCTGTCCTCTGCGAGGGGTTGGATGCTGTACGTCTTGCCACCGAAGGTGACGGTCTTGTTCGAAGTGTCGGCCACGGCTGCCTGGATCGTCATGGCGCGCACTTAACATGGAGGCTGGCGATTCGCAGGCTGAAAATGCACTGGCGCGGAGCCGAGTGCAATTTGGTCTCGCTGCGCGCAGGGGGTGCAACCAAGCTGTCACGCGCGGCGCGCCGATCCGCAGCCAAATCCGCGCGGGCGCGGCCGGCATGGCGTGTGCACTCCGCGCTGAGTGGCGATTTGCTTTGCGCGTCTCGCGCGCCGAACCTTTCCGTTGATCGTCACGATGGCCTGTTGGAGTCGGTCTGCGCTGGCCGCCGATCCGCTGAATTCGAGCAATCGTCCCGACGAGCCGCCGCCGCCGATCACCGCACCGGGCGACCCTCGGCTGAACGACGAGCCCGCGCACAACGAATTCAATCTGGTGCCGGTCCTCGGGGGTAGCACCGATCTCGGATTCGGCGGCGGCTACTTCGCGGGCCTGGCCCGCGTAAAACAAGGAGTCGTTCCATTTCTTTGGAACATCGATTCGTCGGGGCTGATCACGTTCAAGTACAGCGCACATTCGGGCTTCAGCAGCCCGTACCAGGATTTGTACGTGCGTCTGACCGTCCCACGTTTGTTCGGTGGACCGCTGCGCCTCGAGGTTCGGCCCTCTTACACTTGGGAGAACATCGACTATTTCGGCATGGGTAACGCATCGTCGCGGGAGAACGCGGACGACAATCCCAACCCGGACTACTCGAAGTACCAACGCGGCCATCCTCAATTCGACGTCGACGTGCGTGTGCGCCTGGTCGATCACCTTTCCGGTAGGGTCGGCTTTCGTTACATCTACAACTCGATCAACGTCCCTCAAGATTCGCAGTTGGCGGAAGACCTACGGAGCGGCAGCCCCGAGGTCAAGCATCTGATTGGCGAGACCGATTCGCACTCGGTCGTGCTCTTCAAGTACGGTTTGCAGTTCGATACGCGCGACAACGAGACCACGACGCACAGCGGCACCTTCGACACCTTCGACGTCAAGCTGAGTCCGGGTGGCACACCAGCCTTCCCCTATCGTTATGGCGAGGCCACCGTCAACCTGCGCGGGTTCGTGCCGCTCGGTACGCGGCGCATCACGCTCGCCGCGCGCGCGGTCGGAGATTGGATGTTCGGCCACGTGCCGTTTTACGAACTCGCTCGCTTCGACGATACCTATGCGCTGGGCGGCACGCTCGGGGTGCGCGGTGTCCCCGCGCAGCGCTACTACGGCAAGCGAAAGGTGCTCGGCAACGTCGAGCTGCGCTTGGAGGTGGCGACGTTTCGCGCGCTGGGAAAATGGCTCACGCTCGGTCTCGCCCCTTTCTTCGATGCGGGCAGGGTGTGGGCGGACGACGAAGCGCAGCCAGAGCTCGATGGCCACGGGCTCGGGCTCAAATATGGCTATGGTGGCGGCGTGCGCGTCCAGTCCGGCTCTTCGTTCGTGATCCGGTTGGACGTCGCAACGTCACCGGATGCGAACCCGATCAGCGGCTACTTCTCGGCGGGCCAGATGTTTTGATCAGTAGCCGACGTCGACTTCGTCGTCGTGCTTGCGCGGTGCTGCGCCTTGCCTGATCGGCGCTGCCGCCGCCGGCGGGGCTCGACGCACACTGCCGCCCGTGCGCTGAGAGCGCGAGGCAGCGGAGGCGGCACCACTGGCAGAAGCACCCGGTACGACCGCGGGCGTCAGCGCGTCGAGGTCGATCACCGCGCCGACCTTGGCGGTCGGCGCTCCGGTCGCCTGTGCACCGCGCGCGTCCGGAGCCGGAGTCACCGCTGATTGGCCTCCCAATAGGTTGATGCCGCGGTGCTGAACGAAAAGGAGCGCCCCGACTGCAGCGGCAGCAATGAGGGCGAGCACGCCCGCAACCTTGTATTTTCTGCCAGGGCGAATCGTCGGCACATCTTCGTTGCTGAGCGTCGACGGAGAGCTGGTGCGTACCTCGGACTTCGTGCCGCGGCCGGTGACCCCACGACCGGTCATTCCGCGACCGGTCATCCCGCCGCGGGTCATCGTGCGGCTGCCGCTCACCGGTCCGATGCTTTCAGCGTTGCTCGGCGGATACACGCTCTGGATTTCGACCTCGAACTCCGGGCACTCGAGGCCGGCGTTCTTGAGCGCGTGATAACAACGCTCGGCAGAGATGCGCGAGCGGCGCGGCGCGAACGGATAGAGCGCGATCGCCAGTTCGGCGATGTTGCTATAGCGGTTGTTGACGTCCTTCTCCAAGCAGCGAAGGATCACGTCCTCGAGTTCGACCGGTGCGTCTTCGACGAACTCGCGCAGCGGAACGGGATCGTGCTCCAGGATGGCCGCGCTGAGCTGCATCAAGGAGGGCTCGTTGAAGGCGACCGTTCCGGTGAGCAGCTCGAACAGCACGCAGCCGAGAGACCAGATATCCGTGCGCGCGTCGACCTGGTCCGAAGAGCGAATCTGTTCCGGCGACATGTACACCGGTGAACCGAGCGGCATCATCGTGCGCACGAAGCCGCGTTTGCCCGGGGCAAGGGCTACTTTGGAGATCCCGAAGTCGAGGATCTTGATGAAATCAAGACCTTGCGCGTGCTTGGTCAGGAACAGATTCTCGGGCTTGATGTCACGATGGACCACGCCGCTGGCGTGCGCTGCCGCGAGCGCCTCGCAAGCTTGCATCACGTATTCGACGGCGACCTTCACGGGTAGCGGTCCGCGTTCCTGAAGCACGTCGGCCAAATCTTGGCCGGCGAGGTGCTCCATGACGATGAAGGGAACGCCGTCGGGCAGCACGCCCACGTCGAACACCCGGGCGACGTGCTCGCTGCGGATCTTGGCGGCCGCGCGCGCCTCGCGTGAGAAGCGCTCGACCAGCTCTTCGATCTGCAGCGCCTCGGGCCGCAGGAACTTGAGCGCGACGACCTCACCCAGCTCGACGTGCATGGCAGACACGACGTAGCCCATGCCGCCCGAGCCGATCTGCTTGATCACCTCGTACTTCCCGGCGATCAGATCGCCGGGGGCGAAGGGCATTTCGATCGTGGACTCAGCGACTTGGAGTCCACTCGTGGGAGAGCTCAGGTGCGTCGCGCGGTTCGTCCGTCTTGCCGGTGTTACCATCAGCCTCTCTGGCGAAATACGCACATTTTGTCCCATTGTTTAGCTAAGGGGTGCAGGGAGTGTAAGTGCCGCTCATCGTTTGCGTCTTGATATCGAAAAGCAGCCCGGAGCTGGCGTAGGCGGGCTTCGCAGTTGTACCGCCAATGCACCACATCTCGAGCGTGCCACCCTGAACGGCGCCATTGGGGTCCCAATCGAGTGCACCGAAGGTGCCGATGGCCGTGATTTTTTCGCCCGCTGCGAGCTTTTGGAATGCGGGCAGCACGTTCGGACCGGTGACCTTGAGCTTGGTCGCACCTCCTGCGAGTTTGCGCAGACCCTCCGCCACGCTCGCACCCGAGACCTCTTCGGTGTGCGTCGCCGCGAGCGCCAGGCCGATCGCGTAGGCCGCGTCGTGTGCGGGACCCATGCCCGAGATCGTGGCCGAGGCTCCGTTGTAGCGCACACCGTAGTCGACCAGGAAGCCATTGTAAGTATCGGCAGAGTCCGAACCCATCGGACCCGGGTTGATGCCAGTGCCGCGCACTCGTTTCGCCAAGTCGTGTCCGTTGCCGCTGACGGCGGTCAGTAGCTCGGGCACCTTGGTGGAGTCGATCAATACGTAGTAAGGCCGTGGCGTGAGATCTTGGTCGCTGGCGTTCTTCGGCCACTGCGTCTCCAAAGGCACCATGACCTTGGTGATGGCTTCGGCGGTGCCTGCCAGCACGATGATATCCGGCAAGAACTCCAGGTACTTGGCCACCAGCGCTTGTTGATCCGCGTCGGCGCCGTTGTACGGGTTGATCTGCACGTTCTCGTTGTTGGCCAGTGATTTGCCGTTGATCATCAAATCGTTGAGCGCGGTGCGCGTGCCGATGCCGAGCGCGTCGTTTCGGAATACGATCCCGAGCTTGGCGGTCGACTTCGAGCGTTCGCTCTTGACCGTGGTTTCGAGCACGCCAATCTGATTGATCATCAGCGGTGCGCGCTGCACGTCGGACGGCACCATTAGCCACGTCAGATCGTTGTCGGATAGGGCCGCAATGCTGGAAGCAACGCCGGTCGGACTCATGACCACGGTGCCCCCCGGCACGGTCACTTTGGTCGACACGTCGAGCGTGTCCTGACTGGTGTTCGGTCCGACGATTGCCGGCACATGCAGGTCGTCCACCAAGTGGGTCGCCGCCCGAACCAAGTTGGTCGACTCGTCACAAGAGACCATGACGAGTGGACGCGCGTTGGCCGAAGTGCTGCCCGCGGGTACGCCACCGGCCATGTTGATCTGCTCGATACCGAGAGCGGCTGCCTGTTGGCGTGGCAGATTGGTGGCTGCGGTCGGACCTTTGGTCGAGAACAAAGACCCGACGAAAATGGCTTGGTTATTGGTGTAGTCGCCGGTGATGCCATCGCAGTCTTCCGTCAGCAGCTTCACGCAGTGGGGAACTGGCTTCTTGATGCAGGCGCCAGGGATGACGCCGGCCCCGCCAGCCTCACCCGTGCCGACCGCGCCTTCGCTGAAGCGATCGGTGCATTCTTGGTTGGTCGAGCAGTCCCCTTTGTCGACTTCACCGGCCATGCCGCCCTCGCCGCCGGGCTCGTCGCTGGGCTTTCCGCCGCTGCCGCCCTCGTGGCCGTCACTGCCTCCTCGACCCGCGCTGCCGGCGTCCTCCGTGTTCGGCTGACCGCCGTTGTTCGAACCGGCGGAATCAGCCGGTTGGTCGGTGACCTGTAGTTTGTCGAGGCCAACGATCGCGTTGCAGCCCGCGAGCAAAAAAAGCGTCAGTCCCAGCGCGGTTCCTGTGTGATTGAGGACTCGAGATGAAGCCATGCCGTTAATCCTGTCTCTGCGCCGAAGTCCGGCGTGCCCCCCTGCAACGGCTTAAGCGCCCGGGTTGATAAGCCGTTGGTGTCTCCAAGTAAGACGGTCCCCTGTTCGTATCTGGGACATTTCCCCACTTGGTAACCAAGGTGCACACGGGGAAATTCGGCTGAGAAAGGATTGCAATGACATCGCGTCGACAACATTCCTCGTGGACTCGCGCCACCATCGCGGCGCTCGGAACTGGAGTGCTGCAGCTGAGCCTCTTGGGTGTGGCCAGCGCCGAAGAGGACTCCGCGACCGAGATCGCCGCGGCGCGTACCCTCGCGGTCGACGGACTCAAGCTCGCACAGGCGGGCAAGTGCGATGAAGCGATCCCCAAGCTGGAGCGCTCGGAAAAATTACACCACTCGGCGATCGTGCTGAGCCGCCTAGGCGAGTGCCAGGTAGGCGCAGGCAAGTTGGTCGAAGGAACGGAGATGCTGCGCAAGGTGTTGCGTGAACCGTTGCCACCGAATCCGAGCCCGGCGCTCAGCAAAGCATACGAGCGCGCGCAGACCGTGCTCGACGCCGCGAAGCCGAAGATTGCGGGGCTCACCGTGTCTGTCGCTGCACCGCCTGGCGCGGAATTGCGACTGACCGTCGACGGCTCGGTCGTGGCGAACACCCTCATCGACACGGAGTTGCCTGCGGATCCCGGCGATCACGTGATCGAGGCGAGCGCGCCAGGTTATCTGAAGGCGACCTCGCGCGTCACCTTGGGCACCGCGGACAAAAAGACGGTCGCGCTCAAGCTGGAAGTCGATCCAAACGCGCCCGCGCCGGCTCCAGTCGGCCCCGGCCCGGATACGACTGTCGCGCCAGTGGCTCAGGCCTCGACGACCCAAGCCGCTGCGCCGCCGACCACGCCGCCCGAACCGCAGCACAAATCAGGGAATAAGGCGCCTGCCTACGTGTCGTGGGGCGTCGGTTTGGCGGGCATCGGCGTGGGCACCGCTTTCGGCGTGATGGCCATGAAGGACAAGCAGAATCTCGAGGGGCAATGTCCCAATGATTCTTGCCAGTCGAACAGCGGAGGCGCGGTCGACTCAGCCAAGCAAAAGGGCAATATCTCCACCATCGCCTTCGCCGTGGGCGGAGTGGGTTTGGCGCTCGGTACGGTGTTCTACTTCACGCTTGGCAAGAGCTCTGACAATCACGCGGTCGCGCCGGCGCGCGGCTTCGCTGGCTTGCAGCGTGGTCGAGCGATGATTGGCCCGGGCAGTGTGCAACTTGCGGCCGATTTCTGAGCACGCAAAGAGCCTCGCGGCCGCGGCGATCGCGGCCGCGCTGCTTTCGGTCGCCGGTTCCGCTCGGGCCGCCGGAAAGCAAGGCGAGTTCATTCAGACCGATACGCTCGGCATGACACTCGTCACGCGCGATTTGGATCAGCACACCACGCGCACCGTCAAGGACGTGGTGAACCTGTCCGAGTTCGTGGGCTTGCACGGTTATGTCGTGGATCGTGTCCGGCTGGGGGCAAATTTTCAGCTGACCGAACGGCTTTGGCCGGAGCCTGCGCCCGGCGCCCGAATTCAGCGCTTCGCGGTGCTCCCGCAAATCGGTTGGAACTTCTACGATCCGTTCTTCACGGCGTTGGTGTTTGGCTTTGCCCCGCGCACCGAGGGCAAAACGCACCTGAACTTGTCATTGCAAGCCGTGCTCGGTGTGACCGTCCCCATTTCCAAGCGCGTGCGCTTGAGCGTCGCCGGCGAGGTACCGTGGACGTTTTACGATCGGCACTTGCTCGGTTTTACCGCGCTGACGGGCATCGCGATTCGCTTGTAGGGGAGCCGACCTCTCGCTCCCCGCGCGAATCACTCTTCTTTCTTGCTGAAGTTCGTTTTCAATTGAGTGCCGGAGACCGTGCGCTTCGAACGCTCGAGCTCGGGTCTGCTCGGTGATGGGGCACGTGCAGCCAAGATCCGCGAGGCGCTGGTCGCCGGCGGCGGATAGTGAGTCGATTCGCCGGGCGCGAGCGATGCGGGCCACACGTCGAAGGTCGGTAGCGGCGCCGCGGCGATACTCTTGGCCGGCAGACTCGCGGCGAGGTGTCGCTGATCTTCGCGCCAGGCACGGAGCGTGAGCCACGCGGTCACCGAGGTCGGCAGGAGCACGCTCAACGAGCCGAAGAAGCGCGTCAGGAAGCCGCCCATGACCGCGCAGCCGATGAACGCGAACAATGCGCTGGAGACGGGGAGCAAGCGTCCGCGTGGGCGTCGATCACGCTTGTGAGGCCGAGTGAGCTTGATGAACAAATGATCGACTACGTCGATCACGACGTGGGTGAGGTTACCGGTCATCACCGTCGTGGGACACGACCCGGACAGCGACTCACGCATCAGCGCATTCTGAAAGCCCATCGCGGCGACCGCGCAGCCACCACCCAGCAATACGTGCAAATGCCAACTCTCGTCGACCAGCCCGCTCAAGAAATCGCTCGCCGCGAACGCGGCCAGCGCGAGCGTGACCAAGGCCAAGAGTCCGGTGAGGGCCCTTCGTCCGGCGCGCCGCAACAGCCGAGCGACGAGCGTCGCCGTCGTGACCGACGCCACGAATACGGGCAACATCCATAGCCGCGCAGTGTGATTTCCCGGATGCCCGGAGGACAACTCGATCGCGTCGCCCACGATCTCGCCGGTCAGATGCGCGGGGAACAGGCCAATCAAAGAAGCGAAGCCCGCCGCATCGACATAGCCTGCGACCGCACTCAGCAGCGCCGAGTGCAGGTACATATTGGTTCCGGGCAGGATGCTGCCAATGGCATTGCTCGGAACCATGCTCGGACGAGTAGGTGGATTGAACCCGGGCTGCGAAGCGCGAGCCTCGGTCGGTTGTTCGATGGGCTGACCCGGTTCGATGTTGCGAATTGGAAGCACGCAGGTTCGCAGAACGGCCAGCTGAAGACAGACTTGCGCTTTCCGCCACGCCCGACCCCTGTCGGTATCCGCCACCGTGGCGCCTAGGCCAAGAGAATCAACGACGTGGGATGACTCGGAGCGAAGAAAAAAAATTCGTCGGCTCTCCGATCTCAACGCGAGATTTCCGAGAATCGAAGAAAAGTCGAGCGCGACGAAATTCCGAACGCAACCCTCGAGGGTGAACGCGCTCGGTCCCCGGGTCGGTGAAGCCCCGATTTCGGCTCGTGGACCCAGAACGTGACGAGCGCCGTTGCTCGGGTGTCACGAGCCGAGCGCTCACCGACTCACGGTGACTCGATATCTGAACCAACACCAGCGCCGCGCCGAACACGCGGACAGCCGATACGCGGGACCGCCGCTCTCGACCGCGCAGCGCTGAACCGCAAATGCGACGGGCGAACGCGAGCTCGGCGTGCGAGCACGGGAAGCGCGGGGCTGGCCGCCAATCCTCAATTCAGCTTGCTTGCGCGGTTGGCTTCCAATAGCAAGATGGGCGATGAGCGGAGCGACGAACCCGGAGAGTGAAGCCAAAGCCGCGGCGGTAAGCGCGACACCAGCCCCTGCGCTGCCGACGGTTTGGGCTGCGGCGGGCGCATTGCTCTGTGGCGTTTGCTACTTCTTGGCCTTCCCGGGGATGGACGTTTGGCCACTCGGCTTCGTCGCGCTGATTCCCTTGCGCCTCGCCTTGCTTGGCCAGACGCCGAAGCGCGCGTTCTGGCTCGGCTGGCTGAGTGGGCTGACGATGATCTCGCTCGGGTTTTACTGGATGGTCGACATGATGCGACAGTTCAGTGGCTTCCCGACGCCGATCTGCATCGGCATGTTGCTGATCGTCAACGCGTTCCAAGCAGGGCGCATGGGCCTGTTCGCTTGGCTATTCGTGCGCGGCGAGCGCCGCTTTCCTGCGGGCGTCGTTTGGCTATGCGCGCTCGTTACGAGCGAGCTGGTCTTTCCCGTGCTCTTCTTTTGGTCATTCGGAGCGGTCGTGCACGGCCAGCCCGCGCTCACACAGCTCGCCGAGATCGGCGGGATCTACGCAGTGGCGTTGGTCATGGCGGCCGCCAACTTCGGCCTATCCGAGTTCGCGGTGGCTCGGCTGCAGAAGCGCACGGTGAACGTCAAAGCGGCGTTGCCGTATTTGATCGTCCCAGCGCTGGCTGCGCTGTATGGCGCTCTGCGCATCCATCAGGTCGACGCGCGTGTGGCTGCGGCACCGAAGGCCAAGATCGGCTTGGTGCAGGCCAACATGAGCCTCACCGGCAAGCGCAGTCATCCGAACGAAGGCATGCGCCGTCACTTGGCCGCGACGCGCGCGCTGACCGCGCAGCAGCCACTGGACTTGGTCGTTTGGAGCGAGACTTCGGTGATGGGCGCGATGCGCGAGGACGAGGCCAGCGCGATCATCCCGCGCTCCTTTGCGTCGCGCTTGCATGTCCCGTTGCTGTTCGGCGCAGTGTTGGTCAAGAAGGTCAGCGACGCGCGTGAGTATGCCTATTTCAACTCCGCGTTGATCACCGACGAAAACGGACGAGTCAACGGGCGTTACGACAAGCAAGAGCTCGTGCCGTTCAGCGAGCACATGCCCCTCGGCAGCGAAATCCCCAAATTGTACGAGATCTCCCCGAACTCCGGTGCGTTCGAGCCGGGCGAATCGGACGCGCCGCTGCCGCTCGGCGAGCACCGCATCGCGACGCTGATCTGCAATGACGACGCGGTGCCTGCGCTCGCCAATCGAGTGACTCAGGACCCGAATACGGATCTACTCGCCAACCTGACCAACGATGCCTGGTTCGGTGACACCACGGAACCTTGGATCCACCTGGCCTTGTCCAAGTTCAGGGCCATCGAGCATCGTCGCTTCTTCGTGCGCTCCACCAACAGTGGCGTCAGCGCTTTCGTGGACCCGGTAGGGCGAGTCTTGGCGGCGAGTCACACCTTCCAAGAGGAGACGATCGTCCACGAGATCGCCTGGCTCCGCGGTCGCACTGCCTACGAGTTGCTCGGGACGCGTCCGTACTGGTTCGCGGCGTTGTTCGCGGTGTACGCCGCGTTCGCCAAACGCAAGCGAGTGCCGGCGGCGCCAGTCGGCTGAGCCACGCCGTCACACCTCCTTGGCGTTGAAGCGCGGCTTGATCTGCTTGTTCACGAATTCGCCGATCGACGGCGCTTGCAAGAGCAAACGATAAGCGGCGATTGGGACCTGCTGATATCGATAGGTACGACCGTTGTGGAACTGGATTTCGAGCTCGAATGTTTCGGGATCGTAACCGATCACTCGTACGCTGCTCGACTCGACGACCATGCGTTCCATGCGCTATCCGTGTAGCATGCCGCAATGTCGACCGTAGCTCCGCTCAGTCTGCTTTCCGCCGTGATCGTTTTGGATTCGACGCTTGATGATTGGTCGCTGCTCGAGCCCGCGGGAGGACTGCGGCGCAGCTTTCGGCAACCGGTCACATTCGATCGACAGTTCTCCGTCCCGCCCTTGGTGCACGTCGGACTGGTCGGCATCGACGCGAGCAAAGAGGACAACTTACGGCTGAGCCTGCGCGCTCAAAGCATCACCGAGCACGGCTTCGTCCTGTGCGCTGAAACTTGGCTCAACACCAAGATCTGGTCGGTCGAAGTCTCGTGGCTGGCAATCGGTAGCTGAGCTCTCGGCAGCAGAGCCCCCCCTCGAGAGCTCGCTCACGGCGGAGCGTTCAGCGCTTCTTCAGAGCACGCAGCGCGCCGGGGCGCACGGTGGGCGCTTCCGAATCCGAGCGCGCGAAGCGCTGGCTATCGATGTCATCGTCCTCGAGCGCGGCGTCGGCTTCGGCATGGGTGCCGACGCGCCAAGTGCCACTCGGATACGGGGTTCGCGGCGCGTCCAGACTGGGCACCGCGCTGGTCTCGCGATCCAGCCGAGGAAGGGCCGGAGGCGCGGGGAAGGTCGGTTCTAGGAGCCAATCAGTTATTGGGTGGGCCATGGGGGACTTTGGTTAGGAGCCTTTAATCCTGCCGGTGTTCCGTTACGGCTGCGTGTCGGAGGTTATTCGATTCCGCAAATTTCGGGGCTTGAAAGCGAAAAAATGGTCGATTTTTACCGCTGCCGAGCGTCGGAATCCGCCGACTGAGCAGGGTTTCAGCTGATTTGGAGGCGGCAGCGCGTCGGCGAGTCCTCGTGCCGGCTCGCGGGGGCATCACCATTTAACCAAATGGTTGACTGAGCTCGTGCGTCGATCCACATTCAACTAAATGGTTGAATCAGCCGCGTACGACCTGGACTTGATCTTCCACGCTTTGAGCGATCCGACTCGGCGCGCGATCTTGAAGACGCTGACGCGGCACGAGCGACCAATCACCTCGCTCGCCAAGCCATTCGAGATGTCGCTGGCTGCTGTCTCCAAACACGTGAAGGTGTTGGAGCGCGCGCGCCTGGTGCATCGCACGCGGCGCGGCAGCTACTCGTACCTCAGCCTGAACGGCAAGGCGATGGGCACGGCCGGGCAATGGATCGAGCACTACCGAGCAATCTGGGAAGAACGCCTGGAGAATTTGGCACAGCTACTGGAGAAGTGAACATGACGCGAGATGACGAGCTGTTCGTGAGCAAGTGGATCCGAGCCAAGCGCGAGGCCGTGTTCGCGGCCTTTACCGAACCCGAGACCCTACGCAAGTGGTTTTGCCCACGTGATTTACGGGTCATTTCCGCCGAAGCCGACGTGCGCGTGGGCGGCGCGTTTCGGATCCGGATGAGCAAGGGAAACGAGACGCACACCGTGCACGGGAATTATCGCGAGGTCGTTCCTGGTCAGCGGCTGGTGTTCAGCCACCAATGGCAGGAGCTCGATGCCGCAATGACCCGGGTCACGGTCGAATTTGCCGATCGCGACGGGGGCACCCTGGTGTCGATTACGCAGGAGGGCTTTCAGACTCGGCAGTCCAGCCAGAGCCATGAGGCGGGCTGGCGGAGCACGCTCGAAAACCTATTCGAAGCCATGGCAACCGGAGCAGCTCGATGAGCGAGGCATACGACGGCAGCTGTCACTGCGGGCAAGTTCGCTTTCGCGTTCGCTTCTCGGACCAACAAGGCAGCTTCAAGTGCAACTGCAGCATTTGCAAGAAGACGCGTGCCTGGCTCGCACCGGTGGGCGCCGACGCGTTCACTCTCCTCGATGGCGCCGCGGAGCTCGCGGAGTATCAGTTCGCGGCTCGCAAGATCCGCCACCGCTTCTGTCGCCGCTGCGGCGTAAAGGTGTTCGGTGAGGGAACGGACGTCCAGGGCCAGCCATTCGTCGCTGTGTCGTTGGCCGCGCTCGACGACATTCCCGCAGCTCGCCTGGCAGCGCTGCCGATCCGCTATTTCGACGGCCGAAACGACGACTACGAGCGTCCGCCGAGCGACCCTTCGCTGCTCTGAGTCCCGCGCCGCGCCTGGCGACTGACTGCGGTTTGCGGCTGGTCCCGGGCGCCGTCCCGAGCGCTCGACTCGACGCGTTGGCCGAACCGTCACGGCCAGGCCGAGTCCCGGCGCGGGGGGATGCCGAATCTACCGGGCCCGCGCCACGGGCTCTCGACACCGGCGCGGCCCCTTGTTAAGCCCGGGGCCCATGAGCACCCAGCGAAAACTGTTCGTCGAAGACATCCAGACTGCCGGAAAACGCGTGATCGTGCGCGTCGATTTCAACGTGCCGCTGAAGGACGGCAAGGTGGAGAGCGACAAGCGTCTGAAGGAGTCACTCCCGACGATCAAGTACCTCAAGGAAAAGGGCGCCAAGGTGATCTTGATGTCCCACTTGGGCCGTCCGGATGGCAAGCGAAGCCCGGAGTTCAGCCTGCGCCCGGTCGCAGACGCGCTGGCCGCGCTGCTCGGCTCACCGGTCTCGTTCGCCGACGACTGCGTGGGCGCCCCTGCCGAGGCTGCGGTTGCCGCGCTCAAGGGCGGCGACGTGCTGCTGCTCGAGAACCTGCGCTTTCACGCACAAGAAGAAGCGAATGACTCGGCGTTCGCCAAGCAGCTCGCAGCGCTCGCCGACGTGTACGTGAACGACGCGTTCGGTAGCGCACACCGCGCGCACGCCTCGACCGAAGGCATCACCAAGTTCGTCCCGCAAGCGGCCTCGGGCTACCTGATGAAGAAGGAGCTGGACTACTTGGGTGGCGCGCTGATCGACCCGAAGCGCCCGTTCGTGGCCATCATTGGCGGCTCCAAAGTGTCCGGCAAGATCGACGTGATCAAGAACCTCTTGCCCCAGGTCGACAAGCTCTTGATCGGTGGCGGCATGACCTACACCTTCTTGAAGGCGCAGGGCTTCGAGGTGGGCAAGTCGATCGTCGAGAACGACAAGCTCGAGTTGGCCAAGAGCCTGTTGGCCGAAGCTGGTGGCAAGCTCGTGCTGGGCACGGACGTCGTCGTGACCGACAAGCTCGACTTCAAGGGACGCACCGTAGGCGCGACCAAGGTCGTCTCGACCAAGGAGATCCCGAGTGATTGGGAAGGCGTCGATGCAGGTCCCGAGACCGTCGCCGCGTTCCGCAAGATCATCGTCGGCGCGAAGACCGTGATCTGGAACGGTCCGGTGGGCGTGTTCGAAATCGACGCCTCCGCCAAGGGCACGATCGCCGTTGCCGAAGCGCTCGCGGAAGCGACTGCAAACGGCGCCACCACGATCATCGGTGGCGGTGACTCGGCATCTGCCGTGAAGAAGGCCGGTGTCGCGTCGAAGGTCTCGCACGTCTCCACTGGTGGCGGCGCTTCGCTCGAATACCTCGAGGGCAAAGTGCTCCCGGGCGTCGCCGCGCTGACCAACAAGTAAGCGTCCGAGCGAAAGGCGCGGCACTCGCACGAGCGTGTGCCGCGCCGACCGCGCTAGCCGAACTCCGCACGCCGCACCCGCATCAAGAGCGCCGGCCCGTCGGGAGTGACGACCTCGGTGATGCGACGGAAGCCGGCTTTTTCATAGGCGCGGATCGCACGCCCATTGCGCGGTGATGGGTCGGTTTGCACGACCGTCACCTCCGGATCCGCGAACAAGCGAGCGACGAACTGCCGCACCATGCTCGAGCCCAGCCCTCGTCCGAGCTGCTGGGCGTTGGCCAAGAATTGGTCGATGCCGCGAGCGCCCGGATCGGTCTCGTCCTGCCACCACTCCGGATCCGCGCCCATCACTCGGTACACTTGGATGTAGCCGATCGCCTCTTGGTCCAAACAGACCAAGAACATGCGGATCACCGACTTTTCCAGATCTGCTCCGAACGTGCGCAACACCGATTCGAGATCTCGCTGATCATCCCACCATTCGGCGACATGCGGGCGGTTGAGCCACTCGTGGATGAGCGGGAGATCAGCGCGCGTCAGTGGGCGAAAATCGAATGCGGAAGTCATGGCGCACGTAGCTTACGCGCCGAACGCGGACAGGCACGCGGCAAGACATGAGTAATTCCACTCCTAGGACCCGGAAGCCTCTGCCCGGCCACCGCAATGGCGCCTCCCTGCCCACCACCGGTGTTCCTCCGGCGGCGGTCACCGTGGAACCGTTGACCGTGCATGTCGGAGGCGACGTCGAGTGGGCATTTGCGTGGGTGCCCGCGGCGTTATAAAGCTCACTCGTGCAGCGGTGGTATCGGCGCGTTTTACTCTTCTTGGCGTTGGGGAGTATCGGCCTCGGGGTGGATGCGTTCTTCGTCGAGCCGGCGCGGTTGGTGGTCAATCAGCAAGAGTTGCAGCTGCCCAACTGGCCAGCAGAGTTGTCTGGCATGCGCGTCGCATTCCTTTCGGATTTGCACGTGGGCTCGCCGCACTGGGGGCTTTCTCGTTTGCACGAGCTGGTTCTGAAGGTAAACGCCGAGCAGCCTGATTTGATCTTGCTCGGTGGTGACTACCTCATCAACGACATTTGGTTCGGCACGCACGTCGAGGCGGACTCGATTGGCGCAGAGCTCGGCCAATTGCGCGCCCCACTCGGCGTGTATGCGGTGTTGGGAAACCATGATTGGTGGAACAACGGCCCGAAAGTGCGCGCCGCCTTCGAGGCACACGGCGTCACGGTTCTGGACGATGAAGTGCGGCGCATTCACTTCAACGGCAAGAGCCTGTGTTTGCTGGGAGTCCGCGACGAAACCGAGCGCTTGCGCTCGGGTCGGAAGGAGCTCGAACTCGCGCTGCCGGGCATGCCCTTGCTCGTGCTGATGCACGAACCGGACTTGTTTCCGGATCTGGATGAACGCGCGACGCTCACCTTGGCTGGGCACACCCATGGCGGCCAAGTCGACCTGCCAGTGCTCGGTCGCCGCATCGTGCCTTCGCGCTTCGGAGCGCGCTACGCGGCGGGGCACATCGTCGAAAATGGTCGGCATTTGTTCGTGACGACCGGTGTGGGCACCAGCATCTTGCCAGTGCGCTTCCGCGTGCCTCCGGAGATCGCGCTGTTGACGTTGCGCTGATCGATCGGCGAAGTGACGATCGATCAGCGCACTTCGATACACCAGACCTCGTGCGGTCGCAGTGTCCCGAGCGACTAGAGTGTGCAGCCCGGTTGAGTCGCACACTCCACGGAGCTGAGCGTCGAGCACTGGGCGGCGGTCCCTCCGCAAGCCTTCCACGCGCAGCCCGACTGGTTCGAGCACGCCAGCGAACCCGCAATCGACTCGCACGCGGCTGCGGTCCCACCGCACGAGGTGCCATTCCAGCTGCAGCCGGCAGACTGATTGCAGAGCGCGGCCGAGACGTGCGACGAGCATGCGGACGGGGTACCCGTACAGCCCGGCGTCCATCCGCAACCCGAGTCGGCGCAGGAGGCCGATGTGGTGAGCACCGAGCATGCGGTCGGCGTGCCCGTGCAGGACGTCCCATAGACGCAACCGGCGATCTTACCGCAGGCAGTCGCATCGGCTGCCGAGCTGCACGCTTTGGGCGTCCCCGAACAGCTCTCCGTCGCAGAGCAACCCTTTGCCCCCGTGCATTGCTGCGCCGACAGGCTGGAACAAGCGGTTGCGGTTCCGCTGCAAACCAGAGCGGCCCCGCCCGAGCCTCCAGAGCCGGCACTTGCGCCGCCGCTGCCACCACTGATGATCGCGCCTCCAGAACCCGCGCTTGCGCCGCCGCTGCCACCACTGATGATCGCGCCTCCAGAACCTGCATTTGCGCCTCCGCTGCCACCACTGATGATAGCGCCGCCAGAGCCTGCATTTGCGCCCCCGCTACCGCCGCTGACGATCTCGCCGCCAGAGCCCGCGCTGGCCCCTCCGCTCGACACATCACCGGCTGACCCGCCGCTGTCCGACGCGCCTGCTGCGGCGTTCATATCACCGGCTTGTCCGGCCGCCTCGGCGCTGCCTGCATCACCCGTCATCCCGCCGTCACTGGTCATCCCACCGCTGTGGCTGCCCGCCGTGCCGCTCGGCTTGCCCGCACTGGCAGCGCTGCCCCCGCTTCCTCCGTTCGTGTCGCTGGGTGTGTCGTTGCTCGAGCTGCAGCTCACGCCAACCAACAGAACAGACGGGACCAAAAGCAGCCAACCCAATTTTCTCATGACTCTAATCACCTCTTCGGATGTGGACTGAACGAGCGCGAGAGACTCGCGGTCTTCTGACTAGTTGCAGAAAATCTCGACGAAGGTGCTCACCGAGCGAGCGAAGGTGGCTGGCACGAGTTCGTGTCGCGAGCGCAATTCGAGAGTGAGACGGACTCCGACTCCCACTTACGATTCGCGAGGCCCGATACGGTCGCGCTCCCTGTTCGCACGGTGGCTCCGCACAGTCAGTGGCAGCATCGCGAACTGATTATTGGAACCGCGAGCAGAAATCTCTAATGGACATCAACACTGCCGATTGGTCGCGAAGTGCCTTGCCCCGTGCAGCACGTTCGTTTTCGGCCAGGATGTCAGCCTATTTCTGCGGCCTCGGGCAAGGCGAGCGATTGCTCGTTAATTAAAAATCAATATATGTAAAGCCGGGGGACTTTGAACGAACAGGGCCTTCACTGCGCCCGAAGGCGCGTCTCTCACCATCGAGTTCACGAATGCGCCGGGGAACCGGGAGCGTGATTGAGCGTCGTTCGCGCGTGCTCAGGGCTCGCGCGAAAGTAGCTGATGCAACGTCGCCGATCCTCGTGCTGTGACGGGCGGCCTGGTCGCCGTGCTCTTCGCTCTGCTTCAGTCGGGTCGGGTGCCCGCTGCTCGAGCGAGCGCCTTTCGAGCGCCCGCCTCTCGGCGATCTCTCGACTCGAGGACTATCTCTGCGCGAGCCCTGAGATTTCGCGGGTCGTTACTTCACCAGCACGGTCGGGCAGCCGAAGGTGACGTTCACGGCTTGCGCGCCTTGTGTCTCCATCATCTCGCACGTGGCGCCTTTCAGCACGATGGTCGGCGGCGACGTGCTCGTGTCGACACTCCAGCCGTCCGGACCGAGCTGAGGGATGGTCTCGCCGTCGATCACGACGTTGAGTTCGTCGAGATCGGGTGGCGTCGAGCCGAGCTGAAGTTCGCAGCTGGAGATGACGCCACTCGTAATACGCGTGAGGACGTCGGCGAGTCCCGCAGTATCTCCGTCAGCACTCACGGCGTAGTAGTAAGGCGGGCCATTTTTCTGAGGTTCGAGCCCTGCTTGCGCCAAGCGATCGAGTGTCGCGTGATACAGTTCCGAACCGGGGATGCCAACGACGAAGGTCTTCACGCCCGCGTCCGCGAGCACGTGGACTGCGCTTTCGGATGCATCGGCGTCGAGGCAGCTCTGGGGTCCCTTGGGGTCGAGCTGTGCGCTGCAGCAATTGCCTCCGCAGTCGAAGCCCTCCATATTCAGCGTGCAGGTGGCTGCTTCGCAGTTGAGAGCGCCGTTGCAGTTCGGGCCGCCGTCGGTCGCGAGCAAAACGTAACTTTTGCCCGGCAGGTCTTTGCCTGGTCCGTGAAGGAGGTAATCGCCCGCGGCCGTCAGTGCCGCTGCGGTCGGAGTTCCGCCTGCTGGAGAGTAGTCGTCGAGTGCTTTCAAGATCTGGGGCACCGAGACCGTGCCGTCAGCGATTGGGATGAGCGGAGCCGAGAGCGCCGGGGTCTCGCAGGTACTCGGAGTGGCCTTCGGATCGCTGCTGAACGGGAAGAAGCTCATGCCGTACGAAACGCGGTCTTTGCTCTGCGTGAGCGCACTCGTCAAACCATCGCGCAGCGCCAGCCATTTGCTCTTCGAGAACCCGCTCTCGTCTTGCATGCTGCTGGACTTGTCGATCACCAAAAGGATGTTCACGATTGGCGGATCGGCGGTGAGCTTGCTGGCACCGCAATTAGCCGCACCGGCAGCACTGCCCGTGCCAGCTTGACCCGCATCGTTTCCGAAATCGAAGGATTGGTTGCCCGCTCCTCCGATCGACTGCGCGCCGCCCCCGGTCGAGTTGCCGCCGCCGTCGGCGGACGGCACGTCGGGTTTCCCCGAGCAGGCGCTCAGCGAGAGGAAAAGTGTGAGCGTGAGGCACTTGGGCGCGCGCAAATGCTTGCGGAAATGGCGTTGCATCGGTCGGTTCCTTTCCTGAACGCTCAAGGCGTGTTGAAGCGACAGATGCCCGAGTTGCACGGCACGCTGTTGCAGCAAGTTCCCGAGCTGCTGCAGATCTGGCCGTACGACGCACAGGTCGGGCCGGTGCCAGCCGAGCCTCCGGTGCTGGTGCTTCCAGCGTTCGAAGACGTGCCGCCTGCAGTGGTTCCGCCAGTCGCGGTCGACCCGCCCAGGCTGCCCGTCCCACCTGCGCCGCCGGAGCTTGCACCTCCAGTGCCGCTGCTCGGAGGCGTGCTGCAGACGCCGGAGATTGAACCCGGCGCGCGGAGGCAGCTGCTCCCGGGACAGCAGTCTCCGTCAATCGTGCAGTTGCTCCCGGAGGGCACGCAGTTCGGCCCGCTTCCCACGTTCGAGCAGATCAACTTACCGGATGCAT
>Ga0164308_10000172_pt1 | contig 34658 bp, 27 predicted proteins | sample Whisoiple_246_MG_FD_109983 | JGI IMG/M metagenome (GOLD analysis project Ga0164308, IMG submission 109983) | Soil microbial communities amended with fresh organic matter from upstate New York, USA - Whitman soil sample_246_MG | ecosystem: Environmental > Terrestrial > Soil > Unclassified >... | reverse complement strand
GGCGCCCGCGGGCTCTTCGGTGTCGCCCGCGCGATGCTGGCGAGCGTGGTGGAGGCAGGTCTGAAGATGCCCGACGCAGCGCGGGTGATCCGCGGTGACTCGAGCTTGGATCTGCCGGCGCGCAGTCTGTCCCCCGTCGCCACCGTGACCTTGGCCGAGATCTACGCCGCGCAGGGCCACCGGGCCCGGGCGTTGGCGGTCTTGGACGAAGTGCTCCAGGCTGAGCCCGATCATCCCGAAGCCCTTCGAATCCGGGACGAAGTGCTGGCCGGGGAGCCCGCCGCTGCGAAGGCCCCCCCCGCGCGACCCAGCCCTGGTACGGCTGCGCTCAGTCGGCCGGAGGCGATGGTCAGCGAGCCTTCCTACCCAGCGCCCGAGGAAAGTGGGTTCCCCTCGACGGAATACGTACCGGTGGAGGTCGTCGAGACCACGGGGCATGAAGCTCCGGCATCACCAGAGCCCCCTCCGGTGGTTGCTACGGAGGACCCAGGGGCTCCACTTTTGGCGATCGAGCAGCGCGGCAGCACGCTCGGCCTCTACTGGGAGCTCTCTCCCGACCTCGTGGCGCGCGCTGGTCTGTCCGAGGACGAAGGCGGCCCCGCCATCGTCGTGGTCGCCTTCACGCCCGCTGGGCGGTCGCCGGTGCGAGACCAGCGGACGCTGCCTCTCACCTGGCAGCCTCCCTTCGCGGGCCGGCTCGTGGTGGCCGACCTAGCGCCGCAGGCCGCCGTTCGTGCGGCGGTGGGCTGGCTGGTCGACGGGGCTTTCCTCCCCCTGGCGGTCGGGCGCTCGCTCGATCGCTTGGGCGCGGAGCTTCCCGCGGCGGCCGATCGAGCTGCGCTCGCGTTGGCCGGGCGCTAAGAGGTCCGATTCGCTGTCGATGACCCGCAACGGCGGTCGGTTCCGGCCGATGACGGGTCATGGCCCGGCCCGTTTCTCGCTCACCCTTGGCATTGGCCTTGGTCTTCGCGTCGTCCGTCGCCTCGGCGCAGGAGGTGCAAGAAGATCAGGACCCCATCGATCCGGACTGGGCTCCCGCCTGGGACACCCCTTTTTGGCCCGCCCCCCGTGGTGCAGCGCTAGAGCTCGCCGCCGGGCGGAGCGGTACCCAGGCGCCAGTCCCGCTCGATGGCCTCGGCCAGAGCGTGGCGGGCGACTACGTGCTCGCCTTGTTGACGTTGCCGCTCGGGGTCCAGGTGCGGCCAGCAGCGGCCACGGACCAAGACGAGGCGGAGCAGTCGACGGAAGACGCGGCGGACGAGTCGGTGGAAACCCCTGTGTCCCTCGAGCGTGACGAAGGTGCCGGGCCGAGCGCACGACGTGAGCCGACGGCACGGCCCGGATCAGCGCGCTCCGAGGAGCTCCCGCTCTCCTTACTTCAAGCTGCGCTCGACCAGGCCGACAAGACCGCCGGATTCGGTGGGTCTTTGCGGCGGCTCAGCGCGATTGGGCAGCGGGCTCGCTGGTCGGGCCTGGCCCCCGAGCTCCGGTTGCGCGGCGCGACGGGCATCGACCAAACGCGGTCCACGGACTCGGCGGGTCTCGTCCCCAGTGATCAGACCCAGCGCGATGGCAGCGATTCTCTGATGGAAGTGCGCCTCACGTTTCACCTCGAGCGCTTGCTCCACGCGGGCCAGGAGGTCGCCCTGGAGCGTGCGCGCCAGGACGTGCTCGCGGAGCGGTTCGCCGTCCGTAGCCAGGTCAGCAAGGATCTCGTCACCTACGTCCGCGCGCGTCGGCGCCTGCAGGGCGACCTTCTGGACGAGGAAGGGCGGGAGAAGGTCGCGTTCGCTCTTGAGCAGGCGAGACTGTCCTTGTACCTCGCCACCGGGGGCTGGTTCCGTGGGGAAGAAACAGTGCGCCGCTACGAGGAGCCGGTGCCAGCACCCGCCGGACGTGGCGAACCCGACTAGTTCCGGTGTACGGTTCGCCCCATGGTCACTCACATCGTGTGCTTCGATTTCTCCACGGTGGAAACCGCAGAGAAGGCCCGCGACCTGCTCCACTCGATGAAGGGGCGCATTCCGGCCCTACTCGACCTCGAAGCTGGCCTCGACTTCACTCGCTCCGAGCGGTCCTTCCACCTGGGTCTCGTCACGCGCCATGCCGACCGGGCGGGCCTGCTCGAGTACCAGGACCATCCCGTCCACCGTGAGGTCGGCGCCTTCATGCGCACGCACGCCACGCGCAGCGTTGCCGTCGATTTCGAAACCCCCGCCTGAAAGGGGGCGCAAAAACCGGGGTTTGCATCCGGCGGCTGAGCAGGTAAAGCGCTCCCCATGTCCGCCGAGGCAAAGGCACAAATCAAGGATCTCCAAAGGCGTGTCGATGCGCTAAGGGGGTCTCTTTGACGTCCCGAGGCTGAAACGAGAAGTCGACGAGCTCGAACAGCTCTCCACAGCGCCGGGCTTCTGGAACAACCAGGAAAAGGCGCAGGCGCACATGAGGCAGCGAGCCTTGGCGCAGAGCAAGATCGATCTCATCGAAGGGCTCACGCGCGGGGTGAGCGATGCAGGCGAGCTGCTCGAGCTCGGCGTAGCCGAAGGTGACGACAGCGTCGTCGCCGACGTGGTCAAGGAGCTGGCCGCGCTGGAGACCCGGGTGAAGAAGTCGGAGCTCGAGCGCATGCTCTCGGGTCCAGTCGATCACGCCAACGCCATCATTTCGATTCATCCGGGCAGCGGCGGCACGGAAGCCAAGGATTGGGGCGAGATGCTCCTGCGTATGTACTTGCGCTGGGCCGAGCGACGCGGCTTCAAGACCGAGATGCTCGACTACGAGCCAGGTGACGAAGCCGGCATCGCCGGCGCGTCCATTCTCGTCACTGGCCAGAATGCCTACGGCTACCTGCGGGCCGAGATGGGCGTGCATCGCCTGGTCCGCATCAGTCCGTTCGACTCGAATGCCCGCCGCCACACCAGTTTCACCGCCATCGAAGTCACGCCGGACATCGACGAAGAGATCGACATCGAGGTGAAGGAAGGCGACCTCGAGATTTCGACCATGCGCGCCGGCGGTAAGGGCGGGCAGAATGTGAACAAGGTCGAGACGGCGGTCCGCATCAAGCACATTCCGACCGGCATCAACATCGCCTGCCGCGCAGAACGTAGCCAGCATCAGAACCGGGCGATGGCCATGAAGATGCTCAAGGCCAAGCTCTACGAGCTCGAGGAGCTCAAGCGCAAGGATGCCCAAGCGGCCTACGAGGCGGCCAAGGGCGATATCGCCTGGGGGCACCAGATCCGCTCGTACGTGCTCCAGCCCTATCAGCTGGTCAAAGACCTGCGGAGCGAGATCGAGCGCAGCGACGTGCAGAACGTGCTCGATGGCGACCTGGACGAATTCATCGAGGGCTACTTGATGCAAACGGCCGACAAGAATCAGAAGGCGCCTGCTGGCGCCATCACCGACTAGGGTTCGAGCATGCCGACTCGAGCGAGGAGACCTCTGTGAGCGGAGATAGCAGCGAAAACAGCGACAGCCCCGAAGAGGCCCTGGTTCAAGCGCGTCGTGACAAGGCCGAGAAGGTGCGGGCGCGCGGCCAAGATCCATTCACGAACCAGGTCGATCGCGCCGATCGCCAGCTGATCCAGGACATTCGCCAGAAGTTCGAGAGCGCTCGCCAGGGGGAGACGTACGACTCAGAGCAAGTGGCCCGCTTGGCTGGCGGGGCCGAGTCCGTCGTGGTTTTTGGGCGTTTGGTGGCTCGGCGGGGCTTCGGCAAGGCCAGCTTCCTGCGTGTGCGCGACATGAGCGGCGAGATTCAGCTGTTTGCTCGCCAGGACAAGCTCGAAGACTTCGACGTGCTGAAGGACATCGACCTCTGGGACCACATCGAAGCGCGTGGAGTCCCGATGGTCACCAAGACCGGTGAGCTCAGCTTGGAAGTGACCAAGCTCGGCCTCGTCGCGAAAGCACTGCGTCCGCCGCCGGACAAGTGGCACGGCCTCACCGACGTGGATCTCCGCTACCGGCGCCGCTACGTCGACATGGCAGCCAGCCCCGACGTGCAGGAGGTCGTGCGGGCGCGCGGCCTCATTCTGCGCGCGCTGCGGAAATTCCTGGACGATCGCGACTTCATCGAAGTGGAAACGCCGTCCTTGCACGGGCTGATCGGCGGCGCTGCAGCCCGCCCCTTCAACACGCACCACAATGCTTTGGACCTCGGGCTCTTTCTACGCATCGCCCCCGAGCTCTATTTGAAGCGCTTGCTCGTCGGTGGGCTCGAGCGCGTCTACGAGATTGGCCGCTGCTATCGCAACGAAGGCATCAGTACTCGGCACAACCCGGAGTTCACCATGATTGAGCTCTACGAGGCGTATGCCAACTACGACACACTGATGACCATGACCGAAGGACTCTTGCGCTTCGTCGATCGTGAGCTCGAGCGGTCCATGACCGAGCGCGGCCAGCTCGCGGTCTACCAGGGCTGGGCTCTGGCACGGGCGTTCACCTTCGATGAGCCGTTTGCGCGGGTGGCGATGAAGGACGCCGTCGTGCGGGCGCTGACGCTGGCTGGTCTGGACCCGCCGTCGGTGACGGGCAATTGCGAGACGCTGGCTCTCACCGACGCAACTTCGCCCGAAGTTCGGGCTCGGGGCGACGAGCTCGTGCGCACGCTGGCGCCGCGCAGCCAACGCAAGATCGACTGGGCGAACTTCCGTCGTGCCCTGGGTCACGCCCAGAGCGATGGTGAGCGCACCTTCATTGCCTACGAGTATCTGGCCGAGCCCTTTTTGCCCACGGACTACCGCTCGGCGGATGGGACGAAGAGCGTGCCCGTGTTCGTCATCGACCATCCGCTCGAGGTGTCTCCGCTCGCGCGCAAGAAGGACAGCGATGGCAGCTTGGTCGACCGCTTCGAGCTTTTCGTCGAGGGACGCGAGCTCTGCAACGCGTTCTCGGAGCTCAACGATCCGGACGATCAGGCAGCTCGCTTCCGCGACCAGGTCGAGAGGAAGAGCCGTGGCCAGGACGAGACCATGGACTACGACGAGGACTACGTGCGCGCCCTGGAGCACGGCATGCCGCCGGCCGGCGGCTTCGGCATGGGCATCGATCGCTTGATCATGACGCTTTGCTCGCAGCCGTCGATTCGGGATGTGATCACCTTCCCGCTGCTCCGTCCGGAAGGAAGCTAGAGCGTGCTCGAAAAGCTGGGGAAGAACGACCAAGCTCTGGGCTTCTTGCTGGGGCTATGGCGCGCGAGTGAGAGCTGGCCCGTGGCGGTGCGAGTGGGCGTGCTGGCGCTGCTTGCCGTGCTGGGCTGGGCGATCGTCTTATACGGGCTCTATCGCTTGGGCGGTCGCTCTGGGCGGGGCCTGGTGCGCGGGCTGACCGTCCTCTTCCTCCTGTTGACGCTCGGCTTGGGCGCTTGGGCGCTGAGCTTGCCGGAGTCCATCGGTGCTCGCTTCGACGTGGTCGATCAGGTGGTGCGTGCCTCGGCGGCGCTGGCGGCGATGCTTTTCAGCGTCTTCTTGCTGGTGCTCTTGGTACCGAAGGTCCTGCAGCAGCTCGAGCAGGGTGACTTCGTTGCCTTCGTGGCCGTCCGCCACGTGCGCTCGAAGAAGAGCGGCTTTCTGACCGTGATTTCCGGGCTCTCCATCCTGGGCGTTTGTCTGAGCTCCTTCGTCTTGTGCTGTGTGGTCAGCATCATGGGCGGCTTCGGGGCCGACTTGAAGGACAAGATTCTCAACAACAACGCACAGATCCGCGTGGAGCTCCCGCACGCCGGGGGCTTCGACTTCTGGCGCCAGGTGCTCGACGACGTCCGGGCAACTCCGGGTGTGTTTGCGGCCACGCCCGTCGCGCAGGGTGAAGTGATGGCGTCCAGCTCCACCGACACGGCCGGCATGGTGCTGCGCGGGATCGAGACCGAATCCCTGCCTGCCGTGATCGACATCCCACGTCACATGGAGGTCGGATCGTTCGACCTCTTGGACGATCCCTTGAAGCTGCGTCTCTTGCCCGCCGACACGCCGATCGGCATCGGCACCTCGGGCGAGGTCTACCTCAAGGGGCGTTCCGACTTACCGGCCGAGCTCGGTGATACGGATTCGTCTCCGACCGACGTGTATCCCGGCATCGTGCTCGGTCGGGAGCTGGCGCGCAGTCTTCACGCCTACGTCGGGGACGTGCTCACCGTCGTCTCGCCCATGGGTGATCTTGGCCCCATGGGCATCATGCCGCGCACGCGGAAGTTCCGCGTGGCTGGCATCTTCTACACGGGGATGTACGAGTACGACGTTTCCCAGGCCTACGTGAAGCAAGCCGTTGCCCAGGAGATCCTGGACCTCGGTCAGCTATCGACCTCCATCGACATCCGCGCCAAGCGAATCGAAGAAGTGGCCCACGTAACCAGCGCCGTCCGGGAGGCGATCGCGCGTCCCGAGCTGTCGGTTCGCAACTGGGAGGAGATGAACCGCAGCTTGTTCAGCGCGCTCAAGCTGGAGAAGATTGCGACCTTCCTCGTACTCTCGATAGCCATCTTGGTGGCGAGTTTCTGCATCATTTGTACGCTCCTCTTGATGGTCACCGAGAAGAGCAAGGAGATCGCCATCCTCAAGGCCATGGGCACCAGCGATCGCGGCATCCTCCGCCTGTTCATGAGCGAAGGTATGCTGATCGGCGGCATCGGTACCGTGGCCGGAGTCACCATCGGCTACACGCTGATGCAGAGCCTGAAGCACTTCGGTGTGCGGCTGGACCCGGAGGTCTATTACATCGAACGCCTGCCGGTGAGTGTGGAGGAGTTCGACTATTTCCTGATTGCCCTGTGCGCCTTCGGCATCACGACGCTTGCCACGCTCTATCCGGCTCGTGCAGCCAGCCGTTTGCGCCCCGTCGATGGCATCCGCTACGAGTGACCGCCAAATGACGGACGAGAACGGGACCTTGGAGGCCGGTGCGAAGCCGGTCGAGGAAGCGCTGGTGCTGATCGAGGATCTGCACAAGTCCTTCTTGCACATGGGTCAGACGCTCGAGGTCCTGCGCGGCATCGATCTCAACATCTACAGGGGCGAGTTCCTGTCCATCGTGGGTGCTTCGGGTGCCGGGAAAAGCACCTTGCTTCACTGCATCGGCACCCTCGATTTGCCGAGCAAGGGGCGCATCCGACTAGCGGGCGAGGAGCTGACGGAGATGAGCTCGAATCGACTCGCCAGCGTGCGCAATCGTGAGATCGGCTTCGTGTTTCAATTTCACCACCTGTTGCCCGAGTTCGACGCACTGGAGAACGTGATGCTGCCAGGTTTGATCCAGGGCCGGTCGCGCCGCGAAATGCAGAAGCGCGCGCAGACCCTGCTCGACGAGGTGGGCGTCGGGCATCGGGCCACGCATCGCCCCGGTGAGATGAGCGGCGGGGAGCAACAACGGGTGGCTGTCGCACGCGCCCTGGTTTTGGAGCCCAAGCTCCTTTTGGCCGACGAACCAACGGGAAATTTGGACAGTGCAACCGGCGACGCCGTGCACGACCTGTTCTTCGAGGTCAACGAGCGGCACGGCACCACCATCGTCGTCGTGACGCACAACCCGAGCTTTGCCGAAAGCATGCCGCGCGTCGTGCGCATGAAAGACGGACGCGTGGAGCGCGATGAAGCCGGGCGTTCGGCGCGCCGCCCGAACCGCGCGCCACGCACGGTCGAAGCCCGAGACCCGGCGGGGTAAGAGCCTCGCGGTCAGCCCGTCAGGAGCCGATGGATGGCTTCGGGCAGGACGCCCGCCGCTTCGGCAGCGGCGACGAATTCGACGTTGTGCCGGAGCTCGGTGACGAACCCGCGGGCATACTGAGAACCGGCCAGTCCGTTGAGTCGTCGCAAGAGTGGTCGCAGCCCGGTCACCAACGCGGCATGGGCGTCCTGGTCGCGGCCGAGATCGATGTAGGTGCGGTACAGCGTCAGGAAGACCGGCGCCTCATTGAGCAGGCTCGGCGCGCCCTCGGCGAGCAAGTCGGCCGCCTCACGCCCAATCCGTTCCGCTTCGCTGAGTGCGCCCATTTGCCGCAATGCCTCGGCCCACATACCGAGCGCCACCGGCAACAGGTCATTATAGCCCATTTGTCTGTAGTTTTCGGCGGCCGTGCGCAAGAGCACCAGGGCGCGCGAGCGCACGGAGTCCTGCGCCGACGCGAGCAGCTCGACGCCGCGATAGAATAGGACGCCGAGGTTCGAGCGATCGGGCGAGGTCCAGAACCCAGTGGCCGCGGCGTCGGCTTCGTTGCGCGTCTCGACCAAGAACGACTCGAGGCGCCGGTCGCTGCCGTAAAGACTAGCCCAGCCGAGCAGGTTCATCTGCGCGTGACGCATTGCGCCCAAACTGCCGATCGATTCCGCCAACAAAAGGCCGCGCTCCAAGGCGTCGCGAGCTTCCTGCCGAGCGCCGATGGTCGAGAGTGAAAACCCGACGTTGGTGGTCAGCATCGCCTCGCGTTCCATCAGGCCCGCGCGACGCGCGGCTTCCGCGGCCATCTTTCGCGCTTCGAGTGCGGCGGTGACCTGACCGCGGGCCTGGCGCACGATCGCCAGGGCCTGATGGGCGTCCACCTGCGCGCCCGGGATGTCCGACAGGCCTGCGCCGAGGAGTCGTTCGGCTTCTCGCTCTGCAGTAGCAAAATCGCCACCATACGCGGCTCGTGAGGCCAAGGCTGCCGAGCAACTAGCCACCACCTCACGCAAAGAGTGGGCCTCTGCTTGCACGCGAATGTCGGCCAGCGCTTGGACCACGTTGGCGTCCGTGCCGCGGGCATCGTCGTAGCGAGCTCGACTGGCCCTGGCGATGATGTCCGAGGCGACGTCGTACGCCGATTCCTCCATGGTGTGGATGGCCGTTTCACGCTCGGCGGAGCGGGGGTCCATTCGGCTCCAAGCTTGGTCCAAGTAACTGGCCCACGTGAACGCGTCCTTCTTCGTCTCCGCGAACGCGAGTGCACGTTCGGCCATGGTCAGTGCATCGGCGAGGGCATTGGCACGCAGGGCGCGCTTCGCGCCCCGGGCCCAATACTTGGCCGCCTCTTGGGGCGCACCGCCGAGGTCCAGGTGGCCGGCCACAGTGGCTGCGTCTTCGCCCACCTGGGACAGCCAGCGGCCCGCACGCAGGTGCAGGTCGCGTTTATGCTCTTCATCGAGTGACGCGTACGCGACGTCCCGTACCAGGGCGTGTTTGAACAGATACTCGGCGGAGTCCGGAAAGCGACTGCCATTCTGCTGCACCAAGATCTCTTGGCCGATCAGCTGCTGCATGAGGTCCTGCGGCGGGTCGGTGAGGCCGAGCGCCGGCAGACTGGCCTCGAAACACGACTGACCGAAGACCGACAGCCGTGCGACGGCGTCTCGACAGGCGGGCGGCGTGGCGTCCAAGCTGGCCTGGATGGCCGCTTCGATGGTCGGAGCGCTGGCGCGCGGAGTCCCGCTGGCCGTCAGCCGCGCGAGCTCCTCGGCGAACAGCGGCGAGCCGCCGGCTCGCGCGACGATGTCATCCACCGATTCGCGGTTGGCGCGGTCACCCAGCATCGCTTCGGCAATCGTCCGCACGGCCTTGTGCGAGATGGGCCGCAGATCGATGCGCACGTGCGCACGCTGCACGAAGCGCGCTGGCTCGTCCTGCCAAAAATGCGGGCGTACGCACGCGAGAAGGACGAGCGGGTGTCGACCGGAACGACCCACCAAGTGGTCGAGCCAGGCGATCGACTCGCTGTCGGCCCACTGCAGGTCCTCCATCACCAAGACCAAGGATTCGTCCGAAAGAACTCGGAGCACCAAATCCGTCATCGCGATCCACAGCGCGTCGCGCGAAGCCTTCGAATCGACGTCGCTCGGGATGCGATCGTCGCCCAGGAGCTGGGCCAAGAGGCGCCGCTGATCGGTCGAGAGATCACTCAGGGTTTGCGGTCCGAAGTGATCGATCAATGCGGCTTCGGCTTCGTCGAGGCTGGCGGCCTTACGCACGCCCACGAGGCCTCGCAAGATGTCGGCTGCCGTGCCGAGCACGTGACGCCGGGCATATGCCTCGCTGCGCCGGACGAGCACGCGGGACGCGTCGGAACGACTGGCGATGCGCGCCACGGCCTCTTTCTGCAAGCGCGTCTTGCCGATACCGGGCGGACCGGTGAGGGAGACCACGAGCGAGCTCCGGTCGGCAACGGCGCGCTGGTGCGCAGCTAGAATCTGAGCGAGCTCCGCTTCGCGCCCCACGAACGGCGCGCCACCGCTGCGGTCGCCGGCCGGGCGTGACACCCGCTCACCCACGATCGCGGACCCATCACTGCGGACGCGGAAGTCGTAGCGACCACGACCGAGCTCCGACGTGGTGGCGTCGGACACGGTCTGCGTCGGGCGAGCGGTGCGCGCCAGCGATGCCGCGCGATCCACCACTTCGCCGACGGGGTGGACACCGGTGGCACCGGGAGCGAGCCGAGCCCGTCCGCTGGCCACGCCGACGGCTGCACCCTGCGCTGCCAACTGGTGACCCATGCGCAGCGCGACCTGGGCCTCGCCCCCGGTCGCTCGTTCGACCCCGAGATGAGCGACGATCGCATCCTTGCCGAGAGGTACTGCCATCGCCCCCTCTGCACGCAGGGCGGTTACGGCGGTGCGTTGCGTGTCGCGATCCGAAAAGCCCAGCGCCACCAGGGTCGTCACCAAGCGGCTGCCCGAAGTCGTCATCCGCACCGACATCTCCTCCGCTGGCCAACTGGTGCGCGTCGCCTCGGCCAGCGAGTCGAGCAGGGATTTCTCCGCCGCCTGCGCGGAGTCCGGGCGCCGGTCCGGGTCCGTCTGCAAGAGGCCGTCGATGGCGTCATCGAGACTCGGCGGCAGATTCGGCTTGAAAGCCGACATGCGGGCGGCAGGCGTCGTGGCTAGGCGGGCCATGGTCGCAATGGCACTTGCGCCTTGATGGGGCGGGTGTCCGACTAGCAGCTCGAACAGCGTGGCACCGAGCGAGTAGAGATCGGAGCGGTGGTCGATGGCGCTGTCGCCACGCGCTTGTTCTGGCGACATGTAGGCCAGCGTTCCCGCGCGTTCGGAGTATCCAGCGCGGGCGGCGACTCCGAAGTCGATGAGCACGGGCTCGAATTCGAGTTCGGGGACCAGGTCACCTCCCGACCCCCGGCGTCTGAGCAGGATGTTGGCGGGCTTGATGTCCCGGTGGAGCAGGCCACTCTGGTGCGCGTACCCGAGCGCGCGGGCCACGAGCACTCCGAGCGCGGTCGCCTCGCGCATGCCGAGCGGCGCATTGCGCTGATGGGTGGCGAGGTCGAGGCCCTCCAGCCACTCCATGCACAGGTAGGGGCGGCCGAGATCGGCGAGCGTGCCGGCATCCCAAATTCGCACGATGCCCGGATGGGTGAGCCCGGTCAGCAGGCGGGCCTCCCGCGTGGCCGAGTTGTCCTCCAGGCCCTCTTCGGACTCGCCGGTCAGGATCTTCAGCGCAACATGCCGTTGCTCCTTGAGGTCGAACGCCCGATAGACGACCCCACTCGCCCCCGCGCCGACCTGGTGCTCCACCTGGTAGCGGCCGTCGAGGGCAGTCTCGAACGTGGAGGGAAGGAACATGCGAGAGCAGCGTATGCCGTACGCGGGCGCACGTCGACCGGTCGACGGGGAGGTAGGCGTGCGCCTGCGGCTTTCAATTGGCTCGCGCTCAGTTAGCTCGCGCTCAGCCGGCTCGCGATCAGCTGGCTCGCGATCAGCTGGCTCGCGATCAGTTGGCTCGCGATCGTGGGGGCCGGCGAGAGCGTGTGCGTGGAGGGGGCTCCGAATGGATGTGGTCTCTGGGGCCCTCGGCTTCGGCTGCATCCAGGCTGAGCGCCAGCTCGACGTCCTCTAGAGACACGACCTCGCCCTCCGCGCGCGCAGCGCAGGCGGCGAGTGTGCCCCGCAGCTCGAGCTCACCGCCGGTCCACGAGCGATCCAAGAGCGCAGCGAGCGCGGGGCGGGCTATGCCGAGCGGCGTGCCGCGCGTGACCAAACCGAGCCGCGTGAGCTCGAACACGATCAAGGATTGCAGGTCTTCCGCACGCTCTTCGAGCGTCGGAATGCGCAGGTGTGGGCCGTCGAGCTCCGGGTGGACGGAGGTGCCGGGCCCCACCAGGATGAGTCGCACGCGCTCGGCGGCTGCATATGCGTCGAGCAAGGCCGCCTTGGCTCCATCCGCGAGCGAATGAGCGCCCAGCAGCACGAGCGTTCCGGCGCGGGCGCGACTGAGGGGCGCGGCTGCGCCGCGTTCCTGCCACCATTCCGGAGTTCGCGCGTGCGGCGACGTGCAATCGACGACCACGAAAGCACCCGCCGCCGGTCCACGTGCCAGGTGCATGTGTGCTGCCCAAGCGACGGCGTCGGCACCCGGCGGAACGTCGAGATGGACGATGGCCTCGGAGCTCGCGCGTTCCAGGGCTTGCAGTGCCTGGACGGCCGCCGGTCCATGCGCCGTGCGCTGCACGACGGCGGCCAAGAGCTCGGCTTCCCGGCGCCCGGCCTCGGTCTGATCGGAAATCTGCGCCGACAGTCCTTCGATGTGCCGATCGGCCGAGCGGGCCTGCTCTTCTGCGTCCAGCTGACGCCGGTTCGCGCGTGCGAGCGCCGAAGTGACGCTGAGCAAGCCCGTCATGCGGCCCGAGAGGGCTTCGAGTGCCAGGACTTCCTCGGTGACGAGCGTGGTCTTCCGCTTTCCGGCCGGCAGCACCAAAAGACCCACGGGCCCATCGACGTCGGACAGGGCCGTGGCGCTCTTGGCCTCGTGAGCGGAAAACCAGATTGCGGCTGGGCGCAGCTCCGGTCGACGGACTTGCGCCGCGAGTACGGCCTCGCGGCGCAACGTGCGTCCGGGCTCCTGACTGGCGAGCTCATGGATGGCGCTCGGAAATTCTGCGTCCACGATGGAGAGATACCCGGCCACATCGACGGAGAGCAGCGCCGGCGGGTCGTGGCGAAATAATTCTGGTCGCTGGCTGGAGCGCCGCTCGGCCTGCCGGAGCGCCGTCAGCGCGCCTCGAAGCGCCAGATCGGGCTCCGGGTGAAGGGCGGAAACCATGGCCGTTTGCATGGCATCGATCCAGCGCGAGCCGGCCGGTCCCAGCGGTCGCGATAGCCAGGCGGAGGCGAGACCCACGCAAATGGAGGCAGCGGCGGACGCGAGAGCAAGCTCGGCCGCATGCTTGGGCCATTCGAGGACCAGCCAAGCGCCCCCGAGGGCAGTCGGTGCGCCGAGGATCACCACGCCGATGCCCCCTCGGGTCAGCTGCGCGACCTTGGCGGCGGAGGGCGCTGCCAGGCAAAAGACCGTGAGAGATGCGGTGACGAGCAACGTCAGACTGGCGGTGGTGTCGGCGCTGGCTGCCTGCACGAAGCCCGAGCCGGCCCCAACGGCGGTACCAGCAACGGCAATCGCGAGCCCGGCACCGGTGCGATCGGAAATGCCTAGCTCCGCCCCACGCAGCCAGCGGGCGCGCAGCAAGCTGGCGGTCATGAGCAGCAGGCTGCCGAGCGAGGCGAACAGGAACGTCGTGTCGACCGCCGGCGGGTCCAATGGGACCGCACTCGGCAGGAGCGCCCGCCCCAAACAAACCAGGGTGGCGAGCGACCAGACCAGGGCGGACGCCACTACGGCATCGAGCGACACTGCGGCGGCGGGCGCCGTGAGGAGCCGACTCGCCGAGCCGAGTCCGGCGATGCAGAGCAGGGGCGCGACCGTACACAGACCGAGTCCGGCGGCGGCGGCTGCCTGGAGCACGGCGTCGCCAGCGTCTGCCCCCAGCGTCGGTACGTACAAACCCGCACCCAGGATCAAAAGGGAAAGTGGATTCTTGGCACTGTCGAGCAACGGCAGTGGGCGGGCGCTGGCCAAACGGCGCAGGCTCCAGAGGACCAGGAGCGGGACGCACAAGAGCCCCCAGCGCACGGACCCTTCGTGGCCACCGAGCACGTAGAGGGCGATGTATCCCGCGGCTACCGTGGGGATGAGCCAGCCAGTCCCGCGCTTCACTTCGTCCACGCTAACCTCGTCCGGCCCTTGGGCAAAGTTCGCTCGCGAAAGGGTGCCGGGAAGCCCCCATCGTTGCCACGGTCACCGCTACCGGCTAGTGCAAAACGAGCAAGTGATGTCGGCTGCGGTTCAGCCAGAATTCAGTCCAGAAGTCAGAGAAAATGAAGAAGAACTACGTCCTCGATACCAACGTCTTGCTTCACGACCCTCAGTGTATCTTCAAGTTCGAAGACAACGAACTCATCATCCCCATCTACGTCATCGAGGAGATCGATACCTTCAAGCGCGATAGCGCCGAGCGCGGTCGCAACGCGCGCGCCGTCGTTCGTCACCTGGACGGCCTACGCGAACAACACGGTTGCCTGTCCGACGGTGTGCCGGTGGGCGAGGGTGGGAGACTCCGGGTACACGTGCCCAAGGTGCGGCCGGTCCTGGCTATCGCTCTCAATCCGGACTCTGGGGACCACGCCATCCTGCAGACGGCACTCAACTTGCGCGACCAGAATCAGGACGTGCGGACCATCTTCGTCACCATGGACGTGTCGCTACGCATCCGGGCCGATGCGCTTGGCCTCGAAACGCAGGCCTACGAGAACCAAACCGTGGATCCGGACGCGCTCGAGTCCGATATCGCCGATTTGGAGGTGACGACCGAGCAGCTGGACGACTTCTTCCGTCATGGCTTGCTCGAGTTCTCTGGGGAGCGGGCCATCCCGGCCAACGGTAGCGTCATGCTGAAGGGACCAGGCGCTGGCAGTCGCACCGGCCTCGGTCGCTACGAGGCGAAGACCAAGACCATTCGGGCGCTCATTGCGCCCCGTGAAGGGGTGGCTGGCATTCGACCCCGCAACCGCGAGCAGGCTTTCGCGATGGATCTCCTGCTCGACGACTCCGTCAAGCTCGTGACCCTGCTCGGTATGGCAGGGACGGGGAAGACTCTGCTCGCGCTCGCTGCTGGTCTCAGCCGCGTGGTCGAAGAAGGTGCGTACTCACGCCTCCTCATCAGTCGTCCCGTCATGCCCATGGGCCGGGACATCGGCTTTTTGCCGGGCGATATCGAAGAGAAGCTCGCCCCTTGGATGCAGCCGCTCTACGACAACCTCGAGTATCTGCTCGTGGCGGGTGGCAGCAAGCGCAAAGGATTCCGCGGTTTCGAGGAGCTGCTCGACAGTGGTCAGATCCAGGTCGAGCCCCTCACTTACATCCGTGGGCGCAGCCTGCCGCAACAGTTCGTGATCGTGGACGAGGCCCAGAACCTGACCCCGCACGAAGTGAAGACCGTGGTCACGCGCTGCGGGGAGGGGACCAAGATCGTGCTCACGGGTGATCCCTACCAGATCGACAATCCCTACGTGGATGCGACCAGCAACGGTCTGGCCGTCGTGGCCGATCGCTTGAAGAATGAGCATTTGGCCGGACATGTCGTGCTCACCAAGGGCGAGCGCAGCGAGCTGTCCAACCTGGCCGCGAGCAAGCTTTGAACGAGCTTTGGCGCCTCGAGGACCAGCTTCTGGCCATCGAGGCGCGGGTGGGCCTGCTCGACGCCTGCCGTCCGCTCGGGCTCGGTCCCGAGGAAGCACGCATCCAGGCGCTGCTCGACTCCCAGCCCAGGCCCAATCCGGCCCAGCTGGTGCCACAGCTCGCCTGGCCCGCGCGCCCGTCGCTCGACTTGGACCTCCACCGCCTGGAGCAGGTGGCGGCCACCTGCGCTCGACTCGAAAGCTCGGAGTTGGGCCGCATTCTCGGCGCACGCGCTCTGGAGCTGGCTCTCGATGCGGAGTTGGTCCGCGCGCGCGGCACACCCGGTCTGCTCGCCCTGGCCAGGCGGCGCTTTCGTGGCGCCTTGCCGGCCGAGCGCCACGAGGCGGATGTTCTGGCCCGTGAGTGGCTAGGGCAAAAGGGCCTCGAAACCGAGCAGGGCGAGCTGGTCGACCTGGCACCGGAGCTACGGCGTCTCGCCTCGGCGCGAGCCATTGCGCTCGATGTGGTCGAGGTCGACATGGCAGCTCGCGCGGCGGTCACGGCCACAGCCGTGTTCGTCCGCCGCGGCGCGCGGGTGAGTGAGCACCAGGCAGCGCGCATTTTTGCTCACGAAGTCTTTGGGCATGCCCTGCCGCGCCGCGCCGCCGTCAAGAGTGGGCCGCCATTTCGCATCGGTCCATGCGGGGCGGACGCCGACGAAGAAGGCCGCGCCGTGCATTTGGAAGTCGCACTCGGTCACCTCGATGCCGAGCGCCGCGTGGAATTGGCGGTCCGGCACATTCTTTCGGCCCACCTGCTCGATGGGGGCCACGTCGGGGAAGGGCTACTCGATCTCCGTGGGCGCGGGGTACCCAGCCGTATTTTGGCACAGACGGCGACGCGCGTGCTCCGCGGCGGAGGGCTGTGCCGCGAGGTCATCTACCTGCCGGCCTTCCTGCGCGTCGGCCCGCGACTCGCCGAGCCGGAGGTCGAACGTGTCTTCCGCGCAGGCCGAGCCACCCTGGACGAAGTCGGCGTGCTCGGCCGCCTGCTCGGTCCCGCTCAGGTCGGCCAATCCAGGTCCGCGACGACCGGGGTGTGATCCGATGGCTTGTCCCAGCCTCGCGGTGCTCGCTCGATGAACGCGCGCTCGAGCTTCTGGCGCACGCCTGCGCTCAGCCACACGTAGTCGATGCGAAGTCCTCGATCGCGCTGAAACGATCCCGCGCGATAGTCCCACCAGGAGTAGTGGCCGGCTTCGCTGCAGACCTCGCGAAAGGCGTCGTAGAATCCAAGCTCGCTCAGGCGACCGAGCGCTTCGCGCTCGCGGGGCGAAACGTGCAGCTGGTCCTTCCAGCGCACGGGATCGAACACGTCCCGATCATCCCTGGCCACGTTGAAATCGCCGCACACGGCGATGGGGGCCTCGGGCGCGCCGAGGTCGTGCAGGGTGGAGGTGAGGCGCTCGAGCCAGCGCAGCTTGTCCTCGTACGCAGGGGCGTCCAGTGACTTTCCATTGGGGACGTAGACCGAACAGACCCGCAGGCCGGCTATGCTCCCTGAGATGAGTCTACGGTCGTCCGTGCTCGATCCATCGAGCAGCCCGATGCGAACGTCGCTCACCGGGTGGCGGGACACGATGGCGACGCCATTGTAGCTCTTTTCTCCGGTGCGGTGGGTCTCGTAGCCACCTCGGGCGAAGGTGTCCGTCGGAAAGTCAGCGTCGGTGACCTTGGTCTCCTGGAGGCACAAGACGTCGGGGTTGGCTTCCTTCAAGAAGCGATGGACGTGGTCGATCCGAGCTCGAATGGAGTTGACGTTCCAGCTGGCGATGCGCACGACCCGGGCGCTCGTACCTCCCCCTGGGTGCGCTTGGCAACCTCGGGCCTAGCTTGCCGCGCCTGGGTTGGTCGGCTAAGGCCGGTAGCCATCGTGAGCTCGCTCCGGGTGATTCGGATCGTCGCACTGACTCTGGTCTGTGCCGCCCGTGCGCTCGCGCAGGACGCCCCGCCGGCCGAGGCAGTGCCTCCCGCCGCAGTGCCTCCCGCCGCAGTGCCTCCCGCCGCAGTGCCTCCCGCTGCAGTGCCTCCCGCTGCAGTGCCGACACAGCCGCGCATCGTACCGCCTCGCCTCGTCGTGTACGCCGACCCTCGCTACCCGGTGGAGGCCGCCTACTCGGGCAAGAGCGGCGCCTTGCAGCTCCGGCTCACCGTGTCCGAAGTCGGGGTAGTGTCCGTTGCCGAGGTCGTCTCCTCTGCCGGCTTGGGCCCGGAGTTCGAACGCGAGGCCCTCGCTGCTGCGTCGGGACTGCGCTTCGAGCCCGCCACGGTGGACGGCGTCGCGCGCGCGGTCAAAATCGGTTTCTCTTTCGAGTTCGTCGCGCCGGAATCCGCCATCGTAGTGGACGAGACCGCGCCGGCCGAGGCCGCTGAGCCTGCACCTGCGGCGGCGGTCGCCCCTCCCGGGCAGCTCACCGGTCGCGTGCTCGTGGCGGGCCCGGAGGCGGCGATGCCCGGGATTCTGGTGCGGGTGATGGATGCGGCCGGAAGCGTGCGCGGCGTCACGACGGATCAGGAGGGCCGCTTCAGGCTCTCGGATCTGCCGCCGGGGCACTACGTCGTGGGCGTGCGGGCGGCCGGCTTTCCGCCACTCGAGTTTCGTGAGGAAGTCGTCAGCGACCACGCGACGGAAGTTACCTATCGCCTGTCGGCAATCTCGGACGAGCTCGAGGTCGTGGTCGAGGGCGAGCGTCCGCCGCGCGAGATGACGCGGCGGCGCTTGGAGCGCCGCGAGATCTCCCGCATCCCCGGCACCTCGGGGGACGCGTTGCGTTCGCTGCAGAGCCTGCCCGGGGTGGCGCGGCCGCCTGGCTTGGCCGGCCTGCTCATCGTTCGCGGCTCGGCGCCCGCTGACACCGAGACGTTCGTGGATGGCTCGGACGTGCCCCTCATCTACCACTTCGGCGGTCTCACCAGCGTCGTACCGACCGACATGCTCGAGCGGATCGACTTCTACCCCGGGAATTTCTCCGTGCGTTACGGGCGCCTGCAGGGCGGCGTCGTCGACGTCGGGCTGCGCTCACCGCGCACCGAGTGCTTCGACAAGACCGGGGCGCTCAATGGCAAGGACCGATGCTTCCACGGCATGGGGCAGATCGATTTCATCGACACGCGTCTGATGCTGGAGGGGCCCATCGCCGGCGACTGGAAATTCGCCATCGCTGGTCGCCGCAGCTGGATCGACATGTTCCTGCGGCCCGCGCTCGAGGCATCGGGGTCCACCGTGACCAATGCCCCCGTGTATTACGACTACCAAATGGTGGTGGAGCGTGACCGCGGACCAGACGATCGGATGAGCTTTCGCTTCTTCGGTTCCGACGATCGCTTCGAGACCATCATCACCAATCCGGCCGCCAGCGATCCGGGATTCGGTGGAAACCTGCGCTTTGGCACCGCCTTCACGCGCTTTCAAGGCCTGTACAAGAAGCGGCTGTCCGAGCGGGTCGCTCTGGACGCGATGCTCAGCATCGGCACCCAGAGCATCGATTTCGGGCTCGGCGGGAACATCAAGTTTCTCCTCAATTCGCTGCCGATCACTCTGCGCAGCGAGTTTGGTTTCGACCTGCACAAGACGGCTCGGCTCAACGTCGGCCTCGATTTCCGCGCCGGACCGTTCGATTTGTACGTGCGCGCCCCGCCACCCGGACGTACCGGTGAGGCAGCGCCCGGGCCGCTCGCGACGCAGGTGCCTCTCGAACAGCAGACGTCCGGAACTTTTTTTCGGCCTGGTTGGTATGCGGATCTCGAGTGGCAGCCGCTCGAGCGCTTGCGCCTAGTCCCGGGCGTCCGCGTCGACGGCGCGGCCGACACGTCGGGCGTCGTCGTGAGTCCGCGCGTCAACGTGCGCTACACGTTGATTCAGCGCGGACAGCTCGGTCCGAGCGACCCGCTCGAGACCGTGCTCAAAGCCGGCGCGGGCCGGTTCAGCCAGCCGCCGGCCTTTCAGGAGACGGACGAGGTCTTCGGTACGCCGGGTTTGGCCGCGAACGACGCCTACCACTACTCGCTAGGCGTCGAGCAGCGCCTGACCTCCAACGTGCGGCTTTCGGTCGAAGGCTTCTACAAGAAATTCGAGAACAGCGTCAGTCGAGGCCCCAACGCGCAGGGCACGTTCACCTACAACAACGAAGGTAGCGGTCGCGTCCTCGGGCTCGAGACGCTGCTCAAGTACGATCCGGACGAGCGGTTCTTCGGCTGGATCGCCTACACCTTGAGCGAGAGCATTCGGCAAAACTGCCCGACCTGTCCCGCCTACCTGTTTCAATACGACCAGACGCACAATCTGGTCATCCTCGGCAGTTATCGCCTGGGGCGCGGCTGGGAAATCGGCGCGCGCTTCCGCATCGTCAGCGGCCCGCTCACGACCCCGATCGCCCAGCCGCCCGCGCTCGCCTCGATTTTCTCGGGTGACGCCGGCAGCTACGTGCCAGTGGAAGGCGATCCGTACAGCGTGCGTCTACCGCTGTTCCACCAGGCCGATGTGCGCATCGACAAGCACTGGGTTTTCGGCAACTTTCGCCTGACGACGTATCTCGACGTACAGAACGTCTACAACCACATGGCGGTCGAGGACTTCGTGTACAATTTCGACTTCAGCCAGGTCGCCTACCAAACCGGGCTGCCCATCCTGCCCAGCATCGGCACGCGGGGAGAGTTCTGATGCGCTATCGCCTCGTTCCTGCCATGGCGCTGCTGCTCGGTTTCGTCGCTCTCGGCTTTGGTGGCTGTGGGCCCGAGCTGGAGTCGATCGCCACGCTGGCCCACGTCCGGATCATCGCCGTGCGGAAGAGTGCTCCCTACGCTCGCCCCGGGGAAAACGTGCGCCTGCAGATGTTGTGGGAGGACGTGAGCGCTGCGCCGCCCCGTCCGGTGCAGCCGTTCTTCGCGTTCTGGTGCGTCAACCCGGCGGGCGGTCTGTTCGCGGAGTGCTTGGCTCAAGCGCCCACCATCCCGCCGGCGTTCAGCGTGGGCCAGAACACGATCGACATCACCGTTCCGCTCGACGCGGCCCGGCCATCATCCACGGCGCCGAATGCGCCACCGAGCGGCACGCTCTACGTCTTCTACGGCGTGTGCGCTGGCACGCTCGAGGTTGCTGGCTATCCGCTACGACCCGGCCTGGGCGCCGGCGGGCTCGGTGGTAGCGGGGCGCTATCGGAAGGATTCGCTGGGGCCGAAGCGGCGAGTGACAGAGTGTCCGAGATCCTGCAGGACCTCGCGAACGACGGCCAGGTGGGGGAAGCTTTTCTGCCCACTTGCGTGGACGAGGAGGGCGAGCCGCTCGGCTCGGACGATTTCGTCGTCGGCTATTCGACGGTGCTCGTGTTCGACGAGCTGCGGAACGCCCAGCCGACCATGGCGGGCTTCGAAGTTGGCGGCAGCTCGGTGCACGTCGACTGCGCGGACGAATCCTGCACGGGACCGTTCGACGTACCCGAGCTCAGCGACTGCGTGCCGGGCGTGGCCTGCTTCGAGGCCTGCGAGCTCGATGGGGCCGAGGGCTGCCCGGAGGTGGAGCTTCATCCGGTCATCCCCGAGTCCGTCGTCGAAGTGGACGAGTACGCCAAGCTCGCTTTTGGCGAGGATCTCGGCGAATCGATCTGGGTGAGCTATTTCTCGGATCGGGGCCGGGTCTCGGGGGATGTACGCTTGGTCAACGACGCGGTCACTGGATTCAATCCCGGGTACTCGACGGCATTTCGAGCCCCCAAGGAGCCAGGGCCAGTGCGGATCTGGGCGGCCGTCCGCGACAATCGAGGTGGGGTGTCGTACCTGCGCATCCCCGGCTACGTGCGGGCGGCCGCTGGGGGGGCGCCCTGAGCCGTCAGTTCTCGTCTGCCTTGGCCAGAACCACCTTGTTGCCGTACGCAGGCGGCGGAGCCACGTGGTAGGGCTCCTGCTCCGCCGGCTCGTGCGCCTTGCGCGCCTGGTGGGCCGGAGGGGGGGCGGACGGCTTGGGGGTGCTGGCCGTGCAGGCCTGGTTCGACAAGGCGATGGCCACGATGGCCAGCGCCCACCACTGGGAGTTCGGTCTCTTGTGCATGGCTGACTCCTGGGCTCGAAGGTCGGGACGATCACAAAGAACGCCCACGCTAACAGGGTGACATCGCAGGCTGGTTTGTCCACCTCCGCGCCCGCGCTGTGACGGCATCGTGACCGCGCTCGGGATCCGGGCTCGTCCCCTTTGGGCCCGCGCGCACCGTGCTCCCCTCGTCGGCCGGGGTGAAAGCGGGGGTCTGCCGGGGCGAAAGCGGGGCGCCATACGTCCCATCGTTGCGAATTTCCTGGAAATCCGTCAGCCTCGCAGGGGCGACCGGGCGGCGAGGCCCGGCGGCAACGACCACGAGAATGCAGCAAGGCAAGACCCCTCCACCGCTCGGACCCGGTTCTCTAGTCAACGACCGTTACGAGATCCGCCAGAGCCTCGGCAAGGGCGGCATGGGCGAGGTGTTCCTTGCCTACGACCGCAGCACGCAAGAGGCGGTTGCGCTCAAGGTCGTCAAAGAGGAGTCCCGCATGCCGGGGGACGACGAAGCGCTCCGCCAAGAGCTCTTGTTGGCTCGCTCGGTAGGTCACCCGAACGTTTGCCGCGTGCATGATCTGGCGCCCAGTGCCTGGGGCCCCATCATGGTGATGGAGCACATCAACGGGCAGACCCTGCACACCCACATCCGTCGCCGCAAGGCGCAGGGCGGCTACAGTGCAGACGACTTCCGCAAGATCGCCAGCGACGTTTGCGCAGGCTTGGCGGCCATTCACGCCCAGGGCCTAGTGCACGGCGATCTCAAGCCGGGCAACGTCATGGTCACCAAGGATCGCGCGATCATCCTGGACTTCGGCTTCGCGCAAGAGCGCGCGCGGCTCGGGCCACGGCGACCCGGCGCGCCACCCGACGGCGGAACACCGAACTACATGTCACCCGAGCGCCTGCGCTCGGGCGGCGCCAGCCCCGAGGATGACCTCTACGCGCTTGGTTTGACCCTGTGGGAGATGTGGACCTGTCGGGTGCCGGAGCCTGGCTACAAACCCCGGCTCAAGCCCATGCGCTCGCAGATCATGTTCGACGTGCCGGCCTCCCTGTCCGTCGACGAGATCAAGCAAGTCTTCCGCTGCCTGGCCGACGACCCGGAAATGCGGCCGCCGGCCAAGCGCATGCGGTTCTTCAATCCGGTCCAGCTGACCACCAGCCAGATGCAGATCCCGCGGGAACGCATCGCGCCCGGTACGCCGCTGGGTCGCTCGCACGTGGAGACGTTCCATCCGGGTGCGCAGGCGCTCCTCATCACGTATTGCACCAATGCCACGGATGCACCCGGTCGCATCTACCCACTGTCCCGACCGTCTCTGTCGATCGGGCGGCGCACCGATCAGGACATCGTCCTGCCCGAAGCGACGGTGTCGGGGGCGCACGCGGTGGCCCGCTGGCAGGCGGGCACCTGGCTCATCGAGGATCTGGGCAGTACCAACGGCACCTACGCCGACCATAGCTACGACCGGAAGAAGCGTCTGAGCCTGCTGCACGGGGCCGAAGCCCAGCTCGGCGAGTGCCGCGTGAAATTGGTCAGTTTCACCGAAGGCAGCCCGCAACACGATCGGGCCCGGATGCATTTACACAACTACGACGGCCTCACCGATCTGTTGCATCGTGTGCAATTGCTGCGTTACCTCGGCGACGAAGTCGGTTTCGCGCGGTGGACGGGCACCAACCTCTGCCTGGCGCGCTATCACATTCGTGGTCCAACCCGGCAAAGTGACGAACGGCCCACCATTTTGGAGATGCTGGCGCTCCGTCGCGTCGCCCAACGTGTGGTCGAGCTCACCGAAATGATGATGATCTCGATGGTGCCAGCGGTTGCCGGCCGGGCCGCACACCTCAAGTTCGCCATCGGCATGCTCGGACCGAGCATCGATGAGGCGCGTCACATCGTGGAGCAGGTGGTCGCCCAGGTGCAGGGGCTCATGCCGGAAACCCTCGAGCTCGTGGCGTCGGTGGTGCGTGCGGATCCAGATCAGCCGGTCGAACGTCTGCTCGATTTCTGAGCGGGCGTTCTGAGCAAAGTCATGCCCGGGTCGCCTCGCCCCAAGTTCTCGTCGCACCCGAGCGAGCCGGCGATCCGTCGGCTCGGGCTGCGCTCGTCGACCCACATCGAACGCCCCTTGCGCTTGCAGGTGGGGCTTGCCTTCGCGGTGGCGCTGATCTTGCTGGCCATCCCGCTCTATCTGCTGCGGCGGCCGGCGGAGCCCAATAGCGCCCAGGAGGCGAAACCGCCCGCGTTCGGTTTTGCGCCGACCGTACCCGTGACCACCGAGGGGGAAACCGACGAGCGGCTGTCCCTCGCTGAGCCGGTGCGCGTGCGCTGTTCGTCCGCACCAGGCGTGCGCGGCCAGGAAGGGCGGCTCTGTGATGGTCTCTTGCCCATCGAAGAGAGCCTGAAAAAAGCGCTTCTGGAGACCGTCGACTGTGCGCCGGCGACCGGCGCCATGGGCACGCTCAACTACGTGCTCAAGGTCGATTTTGCACAGAAGACGCTGCACGTCTTTCCCGGCGCGAGCGGGGACTGGAAGGGGCCGAGTGCGCGCCGGGCTGCCAAGTGCGTCAAACAGGCGCTGACGATGCCCGATTGGGACCGGATCGAGCATCGTTTCCGGTATTACGAGATCGCGCTCCTGGCGACGTATCGTCCACCCGCGCCGACGGCAGCGCCGCTCTTCGAGTGAACAGACTCGCTAGCCAGGGCGCGCAAGTGAGCGGACAGCCCGGCCGGCTTACTTGGCGCGGGCTGCGTAATAGGCCGTGGCGCGTTTCTGGCCCTTCTTGGTAATCGTCTTACCCGCCAGGAGCTTCTTGATCGGCAGGGCCAGATCACGCGTCATCACGCCCAGGGCCTTGGCTAGCTGGTCGGCGCGGATGCCCGGCGTCTGCCGGATCAGCGAGACCAGAGCGGTCCCCTGCTGCTCGAGCTCGCGGGCCGTGCGTTTGCCGCCCTGTTTGGTGGCAAAGCCTGCCGAACTGCGCTTCGGCCCCCGCCCGCGGGAGCCACTTCCGGCAGCAGGGCTCGAGCCCAGGGCAGCGCTCACGCTTTCCAGGGCGGCCTGGCGGACGAGCTCCGTCATGTCCTGCACGAAGTCCTCGACGCGCTGGCGAATGGCCCGATCTAGTTCAGTCACGCTCAATCTCCTCTCCGGAGATGGATTCCGCCGACGCGTAACCAACGCTCCCCAACGTCAATCAGCGCCCCAACGTGGCGCGAAACCCAGCTCTCACAACGAGCCCGGGATATCGCAGCGTCACCGTCCCGTCAACGCGTGAAATATTTCGCCTGACCATTTTTCTCGGGGAATTGCGACGTCTTTGGGTGGTCTGTCCAGCCGGAGCGGTACGGGCGAATGCACGTCCACGCGCCTCCGATGATCGGTTTTGACCGTGCCGCGGGTTTCTGACCGGGGTGACTTTTCGCGGTTCGGTCAGCGTCGGGCGCGTTCCGTCACGACAGCGAGGTCGGCGAGCCGCTCCGCGACCTCGGCACTCAATGCATCCGGGGTCACACGATAGGCCCAGTTGCCTTCACCGATTCCGGGCACGTTCATCCGGGCTTCGGCGCCTTCATCCAGCGCATCCTGGATGGGGAATATCGCGGTGAGCGCGGGGGAGGTGAAGAGCGCTCGCAGCATGCCGGCCGAGACCTCGCCGGCCCGAGTAATCCCGGTGTAAGTCCGAATCCGATCGAGCTCGACGCGCGCGTCGCTGGCCATGCTACGTCGCTTTTCGTCCGTGGTCGACGTCTGAGCGGCATGGCTGAGCAAAAGCTCATACCAGCCCCGGGTGGTATTGTTGTCGTGCGTGCCCGTGTAGACCACGCAGCGCTCTGGATGCCGGTGAGGCAAATAGCCTTCGGCGCCGGGACTGAAGGCAAACTGCAGGATGCGCATGCCGGGCAAGCCAGCGCCGTCCCGCAGCCCATTCACCTCCTGGGTCACGATGCCCAGGTCTTCGGCGAGCAGGGGAAGGCCGCCAAGCACCTCGCGGGCACGGCCGAGGAACTCGCGCCCTGGTACCTCGACGTAGCGGCCGTTCTTGGCCGTCTGCTCGCCCATGCCCACTTCCCAATAGCGATGGAAGGCAACGAAGTGATCGAGGCGTAGGGCGTCGAAGCGCGCGAGCTCTCGCCGCAGCCGGTCCACCCACCAGCCGTAACCGTCCCGCTGCATGACATCCCAGCGATACAGGGGGTTGCCCCAGAGCTGCCCGTCTTCACTGAAGTAGTCGGGCGGAACCCCGGCTTGGACCGTGCGCTCTCCCCGTTCGTCCAAAAAGAACATGTGCTGGTTGGCCCACACGTCGACCGAGTCGTGGGCGACGAACATCGGCACGTCGCCCATGAGCCGGATCCCGCGGCTCCTGGCGTGGTCGCGTAGCCTGTTCCATTGGCGCGCGAAGACGAACTGCAGGAACGCCTGAAACCCGACCTCGTCGGCGGATCCTGCCCGCGCTTCGGCGAGTGCCTCCGGCACGCGTCGGGCGAGCTCCGCTGGCCATGCGGTCCATGGAGCCCGGTCGAAGCGCGCTTTTAGTGCCCGAAATAGGCACCAATCCCAGAGCCACGAGCCGTTATCGTCCAAGAAGCGGCGGTACTCGTCGTCCAGGTGCGGCGCTGCTCGGTTCTGGAACTGTTCGTAGGCGCGCCGCAGGATGGGTGGGCGCAGTTCTCGAGCGAGGTCGAACTCCGCGCGCCGCGGATCTCCCATGCGTGGCAAGTCGGCGACCTCGTGGGCCGTCACTAGACCATCCTCGACCAAACCTTCCAGGCTGACGAGCAGCGTCGACCCTGCGAATGCACTCGAGCTATCGTAGGGGGAGTTACCGCCACCGATCGGGTGAATCGGCAGCATCTGCCACCAGGTCTGTTTGGCAGCGTGCAGGAAGTCGACGAACGCTCGGGCACTCGGGCCGATGTCGCCCATCGCCAATGGGCCCGGCAGGGAGGTTGGATGAAGGAGAATCCCCGCGGTGCGGGTGCTGAACGGAGGGTCGAGCAATGCGTGGCCTCTTTGGGCGCATCAAAGCCAGAACTGCTTTGCGAGAGCAAGCACGCCTAGGAATTTCCGAGTAGGCTCGGCACATGGACGGCATCAAGCAGGTGGTCGCCATTGGGGCCCTGGGTGCTCTCGGTTCGCTCTTGCGCTTTGGCCTGAGCGATGCGGTTGGGCGCGTGCTGGCGGATCCGCCTTGGCTGCCAACGCTGGTCGTGAACGTTCTGGGCTGTTACCTGCTGGGGGTCGTGGATCGGCTGGCGCTCGCCGGGACACTCAGCCCGAGCGCTCGGGTGGTTCTCGCGGTCGGTTTTCTCGGGGCGTTCACCACGTTTTCGACCTATGCGCTGGAAATGGTCAGCCTGGGCACCTCGCGTGCCTTTGCCCGGCTGGCCCTGCAGTTTGCCGCGCAAAACCTGCTCGGCGTCCTGGCCGTTCTGGCTGGAATGGCGACGGTGAAGCTGCTCGTGAGGTGAGAAAGAAGGGCTCGCCAGCCCTGCCTGCGGTGGCAGGCTTGCCTGGTTCGGCGGTCTACCCTTATCTTTCGCCCGCTTTCTGGATAGGTGCATGCACGGGACACCCGAAAAAACGTTGCCCCTTCACTGCGTGACTCGGTCCACGGTGCGGGTTCGGTTTTGCGATACGGACATGATGGGCGTCGTGCACCACTCGAATTACATCAAGTACTTCGAGCTGGCACGAATCGAGTACTTGCGTCGACGTGGTCTGAACTACGCGAGCTGGGTCAAGATGGGCCTCCACTTGCCGGTGATCGAGGTGGGCACCCGCTACCGCAAGCCTGCGTACCTGGACGACCTCTTGGTGATCGAAACGAGGCTGACGTCTCTATCGCGCGTCAAAGTCGGCTTCGAGTACCGGGTGCTGCGCGACGCCGGGGATGGCGAGCAAGAGATCGCCTGCGGGCACAGCCTGCTGGCCTGCGTCGGCGACGATCATGCGCCGCTCCGCATGTCGCGGGAGGCCGAGCAGCTCCTGCTCTCGCCAGAGCTGCGCGAGGGCGAGCTCCACCTCTGAGCGCTGCGCTCTTCGGCCAGCGCGCGCCGCAGCTCAGCTTTCGGCTTCGACGCGTCGCTTGAGCGCCAGGTTCATCAGCACGAAACCGTGGGCGGTTCGCTTCAGTTGCGCCCCTACGAAGCGTTTCAAAAAGCCGCGGAAGTCTTCACCGTGTGTGACGCGCGTCTTGCCCGACGATAGTTCGCGCAGCACGAAGAAATGCTCGCCGGAGAAGAGCCACGGCGCGAGCAGTACGCCGCGCCAGCGCAGCTCGACGTCCGCTTCTACTTTCAGCACGCGCGGGCGGAACCGCATGTCCGAGCCGTCCGGGGGACTCACCACCACCGAGAGTTCCTCGCCGACGGCCAGCGTGCCTTCCAGGCTAGTGATGAACGGGTTCCACTCGTGGTAGCGCCCGGTGTCGACGAGCACTTGCCAAACGGCGGCGGGTGGGGCGTTGATCTCGATCTCGGTCCGCAGGTCCACGATGGCGGAAGTTAGCCGGACACGCGGGGGGGCGCGAGAGCTGGCGCCGGCAGGGCGGTGAGGCCCCGGCAACCAGGTAGTTCCGCCTGCTGGTCAGAGACCGAGTTTGTGATGAGGCCCAATCATGGCCTTTCGGGGTAAGCCCGAAGCGCCGGTCAGGACAAGAAAATCGCAGCTCTGGGGCAGCTCACGCGCGCGCCATGCGGGGCAGAGGCGCCCCGGGCAGCGTGAAACCATCGCCGAGCACGAGGTAGAGGCGCAACGGATCACTCGGCCGGGCTTGCTCGCGAGGAACCAAGAGCGATTGCAGGTGGACCTTGCAGGTAGAGTTCCTTGCCAGGTAGCGCGCCACGCTTCCCACGGTAGGTCCGTGTGATGAACCTGCGCCACAGAGGCCGACGGTGATCGAGTTCGCCTCGAGGCGAGCGGCCAGATCGACCAAAGTCGGTCCCGGGTCGCCCGTGGTGACGTGCGCGACCACGTGCACGAGCTGATCCGACACGGCCCAGGTGCGGAGGAGCTCCCGGACCGTCAGCCGCAAGGCCGACAGACCTGCCCACGGATTGAGCAGGGTCCCGTCGGGCATCTTCACGAGCGTCCCCACGGCCTCGACGACGGCCACCACGTGGACCACCGCAAAGTCGGTCCGCATCGCCTCCTCGACGGCGCGGCGCAGCCCGAGCTCGCTCAGCGGCGAGCCGTCGTACCCCACGACCTGAACCAAGGAGGATTGCATCAAGGGCGCACTCTGCATGGTCCATGCCACCGACACGGCGGGCCTCCCGAGGAGCTTCGGGCCGTCGCGGGCCTGGCTGCCGGGGGCCCACGGGCGACGCGACAGCGATGGAGTTCCGCGTGCTTGCGCTCCAGTTGGGTTGGGTGGAAGAGTGACGTACCCAGCGGACAGCTGCCCGCCTTCCAGCCTGGTCACCCCCGGCGCGCCGGACAGGTGGCCGGGCTCGGTCGAGAAACGAATGCCCCCATGAAGGTCGCTTTGCTCTATCCGCCCCCCTGGAAGATCGCGGCCCCAGGGCAGCAGCGCTTCCCCCGTGGGGAGGGGCCGCCGGAGGACTACGTCGACGGCGATCTCGATGCCGACTTCTTCCAGATCCCCTACGGGCTCTTGACCCTCGCGGCCGAGGCCACCAGTCGCGGGCACAAGGTGCGCGTGCTCAACCTGTCGGCCACGCCCTACGACCAAGTGGCCGAGGTCGTTGCGCGGCTCGACGCCGACGTGTTCGGCATGAGCTGCTGGACTGCCAACCGGCGTGGTGTGGGGTACGTCGCGGAGCTCATTCGGTCCCGTCACCCGGCGGCGCACATCGTCGTGGGTGGTCCTCACGCGACTCCCTTCGCGCGCGAGATGCTCGAGCACCACCCTGCGATTGACACCGTGTCGCGAGGCGAGAGCGAGGTGACGTTCATCGAGCTGCTCGACCAGCTCGAGCGCGGGGGATCGACTCAGGGCATCGCCGGCACCGCGTTTCGCCGAAACGGACAGATCGAGCTCGGTCCCTCGCGCAAGTCCCTCTCCTCGCTCGACGGTCTCACGCCGCCGCAGGCCTACTTTGCGACGCACATCGTCATGACGTCGCGTGGTTGCCCGTGGGCCTGCACGTTCTGCGGTGCCGAGACCTCGTGGGGCCGCGGGTTTCGTGCCCATTCCACCGCATATGTGATGACGGCGCTCGAGCAGGCGCTCGAGCGCCTGCCTGTGCGGATGGTGCAGATCAAGGACGACACGTTCACGACCAACAGGAAGCGCGTGCTCGAGCTCTGCCGTGAGATCAAAAAGCGAGACCTGCGCTTTCTGTGGAGCTGCGACACCAGGGTCGACGTGCTCGATGAGGAGCTTCTCATCGCGATGCGTCAGGCGGGCTGTCAGCGCTTGAGTCTTGGCGTCGAGTCCGGATCGGATCGCATCCTGTCGAACATCGACAAGAAGATCACCGCGAGTGAGATCCGCGAGGCCGCACTTCTGGCCAAGAGCGTGGGCATCCAGGTGCGCTTTTACATGATGCTCGGCAATCGCGGAGAAACGGAGCAGACCTTCCGCGAAACGCTGGCTTTCTTGGACGACGTGCGTCCGCACCAGTACGTGTTCAGTTGTCTGAGCATCTACCCCGGCACGCGCGACTTTCAGGACGCCGTCAGCGCCGGCTGGCTGGATCCGAAGCTCTATTTCGAAGGCGACTTCCAGGAGCTCAAAGTCCCCTACGACGCCGATGAGCGCACGACCAAGGTCATGAACGAGTGGTTCCACGACCACCGGGGCATCCAGTATTTCTATCGAGAGGACGTCGCAGCCGCGCGTGCCATCCTGGACAAGGTGGGCGAGTACCATGGCGCCCACCTCGACCTGTGCGGCGCTTACTTTCGAGCCGGCGACTACGACGGTGCCCGCGCCCATGCCGAGCGCGCTTTGGAGCTGGGCACGCCGGTGCCGGGCTTGGCCTGGAACTACCTGGCCGTGATTGCCCACCGAGCGGGCGATCTGGAAGGCATGAAGGCCTACTTCCTCGAGGCTGCGCAGAAGGACCCTCAGCACAACGTGCTCATCGTGAACGTGGAGAAAACCCGCGCCTGGTTCAAGGCGCGCGGACCCGAGCTCGGCTTACCGCTCGAGCTCTCCGCCGGTCATGAGTTTCAGTTGCTCGAGCGCACGTTGCAGCCGACCTTGCCGGGCCCTTTGCCTCCCGATTTCGACGATTTCGAAGCGGCGCCGCGCCCCGTGCCTCACCACCTCCCCAGCTCCGCCGAGGTCACCCTCGAAGGCCACGAAAAGCAGGGCTTCGGTTCGCGCAATTTGCGAGTCGTGTCTTGAGCCTGCCGTGCTGGACAGCCATTGCCACCTCGACTTTCCCGAGTTCGACGCCGACCGCGCAGAGCTCCTGGCCGACGCTCATGCGCTCGGCATCCAGGGCTTCCTGGTGCCGGGCGTCCACGAGAGGCTCTGGCCGGCGCAGGACGCGCTCCTCGGGCGGGCCGGGGTCCACGTAGCGACGGGGCTCCATCCTTGGTTCCTGCACGGGGATGATCCGGTCGATGTTGCCCTAGCCCGGCTCGAACGGCGCGCACGCGAGGTGCGAGCCGTGGCGATCGGGGAGTGCGGGCTCGATGGGAAACGCACCGGCTGGGAGCTCGCGGCGCAGGGCACATGGTTCGAGGCCCAACTCGAATTGGCGCGCGCGCTTGACTTGCCGGTCATCGTGCACCAGGTCGGGGCCCGCGCGGAGTTCTTGCGAGGCCTCGAGCGTGTGGGGCCGTTGCCCCGAGCGGGCGTCGTCCACGCATTTTCCGGCGACGCTGCCTGGGCTCGGGCTCTCTTGGCCCGTGGCTTCTACCTCGGCTTCGGTGCTGCCGTGTCGGCGCCCAAGCGCCAGCGCCTGCGCGCGGCCCTGCTCGAGGTACCGGCCGAGCGCGTGCTGCTCGAGACGGATGCGCCCGCCAGCTCGCGGCGGGGGACGCGCAGCGTTCCGGCCGACCTCTTGTCCGTTTGTCGCGCCGTGGCAGAGGTCCGCTCCACGCCTTTCGAGCAGATGGCCGAGCAGAGCGACGCCAACCTGGCTCGACTGCTCGGTTTCTCGAATCCGCTCGATCTGCTCTTGCCGCGGCCGACTGCTTGACCGGTGGCCCGCGCTAGGTCAACAAACGCCCGGTGGAACTCCCGATTACCTTGGATGCTCGGACCGTGCGTCAACCCGCGCCCGAGCCGGCTCCGTCCGGGCCAACCGCGCCGGCGGAATCTCCCCAGGAGACGCGCTACCGCACGCATCGGCGCTTCGATCGAGCCGCCCGCCTGCTCGGGGAACCGGGTTTGCATCGGCTGCTCGGCGCGCGCGTGCTCGTGGTCGGCGTCGGCGGGGTCGGTTCGTTCGCTGCCGAGGCGCTCGCCCGCAGTGGCGTCGGCACGCTGGTGTTGGTCGACTTCGATCGAGTGTGCATCACCAACAGCAATCGGCAGCTTCACGCCATGCAGGGCACGATCGGGCAGCGCAAGGTCGACGTCATGGCCGACCGTCTGCGACTCATCCACCCGACCGGCCAAGTCGAGCCTGTGCCCGAGTTCTACAATCTCGACGCTGCCGAGAGGATCCTGTCGGGGCAGGTCGACTTCGTCGTCGACGCCATCGACAACCTGACGGCCAAGGCGCATCTGATCAAGAGCTGCCTCGAGCGCCAGATCCCCATCGTCTCCTCGATGGGTGCCGCCGCGCGGCTCGATCCGACGGCGATCGCCATTGCGGATCTGGCTGAGACGCACACCGACCCGTTCGCCGCGGCGGTCCGTAAGATCTTGCGCGGGGAGTACGGGCTCGATTTCGACAAATCTCGCCCGCTCGGTGTGACGGCGGTCTTCAGTCGCGAGGAGCCGCGTGCGCCCCTGCCGCCGAGCTACGACGAAGGTAGTGGCTTTCGTTGCGTCTGCCCGGGCGGGAAGAACGGCATGCACGATTGTGACCGCCGAGCCAGAATCGATGGCAGCGCCTCGTTCGTGACGGGCGCATTCGGCCTGGCCGCGGCCAGCGTGGTGGTTCGCACTATCGCCGCCACGGCAGAGTCATGACCTTCTGGTTGGCGTCGACGATCTCCGAATCGGCGCCGACGACGACGATCTGATCAGTCGGAACGTCGCCGGTGTTTTCGACCCAGTGGGCGACGCCGGCGGGCGCGATGACGGTGGCCGGTGCTTCGAACGCGAGCGCTCGCTCGCCGACGTGCAGGACCCCACGTCCTGCCAGGACCACGAAGATCTCCTCGCTCGCATGGGTGTGCTCGGGCGTCCTGGAGCCGACCGCAATACTGGAACGCCACACCTCCGCGCTCGTCGCCCCGAGGGACGGCGTGGCGACCCCCATCAAAGTATTGCCGGAGTTCTCGTAGCCCTTCAGCTCGGCGTGGAGGACGACACGCGGCTCGGTGCTGTGGGAGCTCGCAACCGTTGGCTCGGGGAGCGGGTGGTGTTCGTGGCACTCCGCCGCCGCTCGCGGAGGAGGGGGCGGGGACGGAGCACAGCTAGCGAGGAACAGAAGAGAACCGCTGAAGAGCCAGGTCGCGCGCATGGCGCGAGCCTAGCCCGCACCGGGCTACTTGAGCACCACCGTGTCGTCGCAGCCGCCCACGACGGTCATCGTGGCGCCGTCCTCGGCATTGGTGACCAAGTCGCAGGCGTTTTCGCACAGCAAGATGGCGCTCGGCGCGCTCGCGTTGTCATAGTACCAGGCCGGGCTGCCCTGTGGGCAGTCGTCTTCGTTCGGCACGTTGGCAATCACCGTGGACACGCCGTTTTGCGTCAGCTGCACGTTGAGCGTCGACAGGTCGAGAGTCGCTCCGTTGGGAGGCTGAATGTCATCGAGATCGTACTCGCAGGGGAAAGGTGCTGCCTGTCCGGCGATGGCGGTGAGTGCGCTCGTGATGGCATCGCCCGAACCGTCGCCCACGTTCCAGTAGTGGCAGGGCGCGCCGAGCGAACCGCAGAAGTCGTCGTGCGGATCGGCCCCGCCCGCGACAGCCAGCTGTTCCAGATTGGCTTCGGTGGCGCCGTCCATGCCGATGATGAAGGTGCGGATGCCGGTCGCCGCCAGGTGATTGGCGATCAAGTCCGCCAGGTAGCCGACGTCCTCGTTACAGCCGTTCGGATCGCCGTCCGTCATCAAGACGCCGATCATCTCGCGGCCCGGAGTCTCCGAAGCCGCGGTGAACTGTGAAATCCCGATCAGAGCGCCTTCGATCTGCGTGCCGGAGCCGCCGGCGAACGTCTCGTTGTCGATGGCCGTGATGATCTCGTGGTCGCTGTCGACCGGCAACTGGGTCAAGGGAACCAGGGGCGTGGCGTAGGGGGCTCCGTCGCAGCCGTCCTCGTACGACATGAACTGGAACGCAAGGCGCGTGTCCGTCGGGGGCGTGGTCATCAAATACTCGGGCAAGGCGTAGGTTGCATAACAGGCCTTGGAGTCGACTGGCGGCTGGTCACCCGGGACGTACTCACAGTCTTCTCCCATGCTAGCCGTGCGGTCGAAGATGAAATAGATGTCGAGCGGACCGCCGACCGTCTCCTGTTCGAGCTCGAAGCCGGTGCAGGCGCACACGTTGCCCGTGCAGGTCGAGCTGCCCTCGCAGTTGTCGTCCTCTTCACACGGGCTACCGGGTAGGCCGGGCAAGCAGCGCCCCACGCTCGCGTCACAGTAGGTTCCGGCCGCGCAGGTGCCGCTCGAGTCGCAGGTCGATCCGGTGCTCACGCACACGCCGGCCACCGGGTGACAAATGGCAGGCGAGCTGCAGTCATCATCGGTGTCACAAGGATCCGTCGGCCCGGTCATCGGACCGGGATCGATGGTGGAATTGCCGCCCGTACCGGGGCTCGCCCCGCCGAGGCCGCCACTGTCACTGCCATCCCCTCCGCACCCCCCAGCGAAAACTCCTCCGATGATGCCCCCGGCGGCCACCGCCATCGTGATTCGAGTCGTCTTCCTGATCATGTGCTGTTCGACCTTCCTGGCTGCTCTCGCGCGCTCACGGCGCGTCACCTCCCATGGTGCCCGATTTTTCGCGGCCTCGCCGTATTCATTTCATCCGTTCGAGCCTATTTAGGCTGCGCGCGCTTTCCGTTTACTCAGCGCTCGGCTGGGT